>Ga0308163_10000115_pt1 | contig 240251 bp, 234 predicted proteins | sample PhyTR1_FD_201037 | JGI IMG/M metagenome (GOLD analysis project Ga0308163, IMG submission 201037) | Phyllosphere microbial communities from UC Gill Tract Community Farm, Albany, California, United States - DLSLT.R1 | ecosystem: Host-associated > Plants > Phyllosphere > Unclassified | place...
TGATGGGGATTTTTTGCTTTTGGAAAATATTGAAAATGCCCCATGATCGGACGGCGGCTTCCGACTGATTGGGGGCGCGTTAGTGATGGAAGCGGCATCCTTTTGCGGGGCGCTGAGGGCCTCTTTTTTCCCCATGGGCATCCATCCGCAAAAGATACAGCGGACAGCACGGCCCGCAGGGAAACGCCATAAAAATATCATTGTTTGCTGTTGAAGTTATTCTTTGGGTTTTAATTCGGTTTATATTTATTTGCAAGGAGATTGCATCAAATTATTATTGTTAGGTCTTAAAAGCCCTTAAAAACTATTAAAATAACGATTTGTTATTAGGTTTAGCTTTTCTCTTAAATTCGCTTTAAATTTGGTTATTATGAAATAAAAAATGGATGGAAAAACTAATTCAGATTATAAATAGTTTTGAAAAATTAGATTCGGAGACGGAGCTTGCTATTAAAGAAAGTTTTGTGGAAGAAACTTTTAAAAAAGGCGAGTTTATTCTTGAAGAGGGAAAAGTTTGCAATAAAATCTATTTTATTAAATCTGGTGCGATTAGAAGATTTTGTATTGAAGAAGGGATAGAAGTTACGAAGTGGATTTATACTGATAATCAATTTGTAACTTCAATGAGTAGTTTTTTTGAACAGAAACCTTCATATGAAAATTTTCAAACTTGCGAAGAAACATTAGTATATTCATTATCTTATTTGGATGAACAGACTTTATTAGAGTATCCCATATTTATAAAATTTCATATTAAGCAACTTCGATACTACCTTTCAAATATAAATGAGTTTAATCATTTATTTCGGTTAATGACTGCCGAGAAAAAGTATTTATTTCTTTTAGAGTCATTTCCGCTAATTATTAAAAAAGCCAAATTGAAGCACATTGCGTCATTAATTGGTGTAAGTCAGGAAACTTTGAGCAGGATTCGTGCATCAATTATTTGATATTACATCAATGGAAATTAGTTAAGGTTTTTTAACTTTTGTAGCTAACTAAAGATGCAAAAATTGAAAGAAGCTTTTATTGATAAAAATGCTATTCTAGGTAATAATATTTTTATAGGAAATGGTGTGACTATTGAGAAAGATGTCGTAATTGGTGATAACACACAAATAGGTAACAATGTAACGATTTTAAACGGATCAAGAATAGGAGAAAATTGTCAAATCCATTCTAATGCTGTTTTGGGCGGTGTACCTCAAGATTTGAAATACAAAGGAGAGTATACTCTTTTGGAAATAGGCAATAACAATATAATCAGGGAGTTTGTGACTATTAATAGTGGAACTATCTCTAAAGGTAAGACGTGTATTGGTAATTCCAATCTGATTATGTCTAATGCGCATATTGGGCACGATTGTATAATAGGTAATAATTCTATTATTGGATTTAGTGTCGGAATGGCTGGTGAAGTAATTGTTCAGGATTGGGTAAATATAAGTGGATTAACTGCTATTCATCAATTTTCGGTTATTGGCGAACATGCTATGATTAGTGGTTTAAGTCGAGTAGTTAAAGATATTCCTCCTTATGTGATTGCTGCACATGAACCTTTAAGGTTTGCGGGGTTAAATACCGTTGGCTTAAAAAGAAGAGGATTTAGTTCTCGAAAAATTGACGAGCTTCGATCAATTTATAGAATTATATTTCAAGAAAAGAGAAATACAAAATTTGCTCTGGAAATAATCAGCGAAGAATTTGAGCAGACAGTTGAACGGGATAATATTCTAAATTTTATCCGCCAATCTAAAAGAGGAATTATTAAAGGTTTTAAAATTTAAATATATAAAAATGCTAAATTTATATTTATAAATTAACTCGTTATGACAAAACATAGTACAAACTCTAAAGTTGATTTTTATTTCGAAAAAGCTGAAAAATGGAAAGCCGAAATCGAACAAATGAGAGAAATTGTTTTAGACTGTCATTTGTCTGAAGAATTGAAATGGGGATCTCCTTGTTATACTTTTGAAAAAGCCAACATTGTATTAATTCATTATTTTAAAGAATATTGTGCTTTTTTGTTTTTCAAAGGTGCTTTAATGAAAGATCCTGATAATATCTTGATACAACAATCGGATAATGTACAGGCGGCTCGTCAAGTTCGATTTACGAATGTTCAAGATATTTTAGCCAAAAAAGAAATTCTAAAGAAGTATATTTTTGAAGCGGCCGAAATTGAGAAATCGGGACAAAAAGTGGAACTGAAAAAAGTTTCTGATTTTGAAATTGCAGAAGAGCTTCAGCATAAATTTGATTCAGATGCTGATTTAAAAAAAGCTTTTTATGCTTTAACTCCTGGAAGGCAGCGCGCTTATTTACTTCATTTTTCTCAGCCTAAACAATCTAAAACTAGAGAAGCTAGAATAGAAAAAAATATTCCGCGAATTCTAGACGGAAAAGGATTGAATGATTAAAAAAATAATAAATACAAAAACTCCTTTTATACAAAGGAGTTTTTGTATTTATTATTCTAAGAGATTTGCTCTTTGATGGTGTTTTTCTTTCGAATAGAAATTAAAGACTGGAAAAGAACGGAAGTCATAATCAAGCTTATTCCGATGTAAAAAGAAAAATTGACCGTATGTCCTTCATTAAAAAATAAAAAGGCTAATATTATCGAATAAATTGGCTCTAAGTTGAACGTCAGATTTATGGTAAACGCTGGAATTTTTTTAAGTGATTCTGCAAACATTACATAAAGCGCAACGGTACAGCATGAAGCTAAAATTAATAAATAAAAAATGTCTTTTAGGTTTGGAATAAAAACCTGTTCTCGAAAATTGTAAAAATAAAACGGAAGAGCAAGCCCTAAAACTAAAGTTCCTATGAATTAAATAAATCTGATTTTGATTTGAATATTTATTTGTAGAACTTGCAACGATAGCCAATTATCTAATTTATAAGTTTATTACAATCTAATGAGTACAAGCCAGTCAACTACAGCAGTTCTTGAAACTAAACAACATTTTGAAATTTTAGACGGATTAAGAGGTATTGCAGCTTTTGCAGTTGTAATATTTCATTTTATGGAATGGATTTTTACTGATCCAAGTCAGAATTTTATAGGGCACGGATTTTTGGCTGTTGATTTTTTCTTTTGCCTTTCGGGATTTGTAATAGGATATGCTTACGATGATCGTATTGCAAAAATGGGACTTCGTAACTTTTTTATCTCAAGAATAATAAGATTGCATTCTTTAGTTATAGCTGGATCAGTATTAGGACTATTAGCATTTTTATTCGATCCGTTTGGAGGTCATTTGGAATTATATAGTACCGGAAAAATTATTTTGACATTTATCTGTTCAATATTTCTTATTCCGTTCCCTGTTATTGCTGATCGCGGATTTAATTTGTTCAGTTTTAATGCCCCTGCTTGGTCACTTTTTTGGGAATATATCGCTAATATCGTTTATGCATTTGTTCTTTGGAGAATTAGAAGAAGTGTTTTGCTTTTATTAACGATATTATCTGCAGCGGCTATTTGTTATGTTGGATATAATTCGGGTAATTTGTTAGGGGGCTGGAGCGGACCAACTTTTTGGGATGGATGTGCAAGAATTTCGTATTCTTTTTTAGCTGGATTACTTATTTACAGATCGAATTGGATTATAAAAAATAAACTTGGTTTTGGCGGATTAACCATATTATTGCTGTTAGCTTTCATTATGCCATTTTCAGAATATAATTGGATTTCTGAACCATTGGTTGTACTGCTTTATTTTCCTTTATTAATTTCTTTGGGAGCAGGGGCTGTATTAAAACCGGGATTGAAAAAAGCCTGTATCTTTTCTGGGAAAATATCTTATCCGTTATATATGACGCATTATGCGGTTTTATGGATGTTTGGGAATTATTTTGCCAACTACAAGCCAGATACAACGCAACTGACTTTAATTGTAATAACTTCAGTGATTTTTTTGGTTGGGTTTGCTTATTTAGTAATGGTGATGTATGATATCCCGGTTAGGAATTATTTGAATAATAAAAGAAAGAAAAACATAGCTGCAAATTCTTAAGTGAGAACTTTCTTAATAAGCTCCAGATATTTATTTTTTGTGTTAAAATATTAAAACTACTATGCTTTGTAAAAATATGGTATATTAGATTTATAATCCTACAAATGTTTTTAGTAACTTAAAATGAATAAATTTGAAAATTAATATTGTAATAAAATATCTGTTTTTCTTTTTAACCTTGCAGACATTTGGACAAAATGCCTCTTTTAAAATTAAATATTCGGAGCAGCTGGCAGTTTTTGTTTTTTTAGAAAATCTATCTGAATATTATCCAGACAATGTTTTTAAAACAGAGTTTCAAAAATCAAAATACAATATTGAAAAGTATAAAAATATAATCTCAAAATTTGAGCAATTATCTATTTCTTATAGTTTCCGATTTGAAGATTTTCCGTATGGATCAAAGAAAACAATGCAGACGCAGGATATTTTGAAAAAGAATTTGATTGAAACCGACAATTTAAATGATTTCAAAATTCGTTCTGCAGGGATGATTCCCAATAAAACGCTGAGTGATTTAGGAGAATGTATTTCAAAATTTACTCCTATTTACAATGAATTGATTTATAATCCTAACAAAGAAAAGTTTGAAAAACAGTTAGATGAAATTCAAAAATATTCTAATGATCACAAGATTGAAGATTATTTTAAAACGGGATTAGTATTTTATAATTCTAGCTGGGATAGTTCGATTCCGTTTGAGGCTGCTTTTTATCCATTGCCTAATTCAAAAGGATTTACAGCTTCGGCTTTTTGCAATAATTTTGTAAGCGCTATTCAAACCGATTTAAAATCGCATAAAGATTTGTTTAGTGTAATGATGCATGAAACGTATCACATTATTTACGATGAGCAATCGCTTGAAGTTAAAACCGAAATTGATACTTATTTTAAAGCGAATGAATCAAAATGCAGTAATTATGCCTATCAACTATTGAATGAAGTCTTGGCGACAGTATTAGGAAACGGTTATGTTTACGAAAAATTAGACGGCAAATTAGATGCAGGAGAATGGTATAATAATAAATATATCAATTTGATGGCAAAGAAGATTTATCCGCTAGCCAAAGAATACATTGATCAAAGTAAACCAATTGATAAAAATTTTATAGATCAGTATATTAAGATTTACGAGACCAATTTTCCAGATTGGATTAACGAATTGGATAATATAATGACGTACCGTTATGTGATTACTGAAAACGAAAAAGATTTTAAAACTATAAATAAACTGTTTCGTTATCGTTCCAGAACGGAATATGAAGATCAGATTACGGAAAGCAGTATTGAAAAAATGAAGCAGACACCATTGACAAAAATGGTAATTATTGCAAAAGACAGCAAAGAAAAAATTAAACTCCTAAAAAACAAGTTTAAAGAATTGAAAAACTGGAAAGCAAATCCTGATAAAGAATTTGCAGATAAGATTCTTTTAGAAGATAAAAGCCAGTTGATAATTTTAAATCAGAAAAAATCTGACTTGGAAGCATTAATTAAGATGATAAAATAGGAATTAAATTAGGTTTTAATTCGTTTGTTAAATTCAAAAAGCTCCTAATTTGGGAGCTTTTTGAATTTGCTATAGTAATGAAATAATTCCATTTCGTTTACAGATTATCTTTAATACGTTTAGTTATTTCCTCAATTGTACCCATTCCATCAAAAGTCAAAACTTTAATTTTCGACTTCATATATTCGATTGCTGGTCTGGTTGAGTTTTCAAAAACTTTAATTCTTTTAAGGTGAATCTCGGTGTCTTTGTCGTCTTTTCTATTGGAAGTTTCAGCTCTTTTTTGTGCTCTTTTTAAAAGTTCTTCTTTTGGAACATCAATATTAATTACTTTTCCAATTTCCAGATTTTTAGATTTAACAAGTTCTAATAAGTCATTTACTTGTGGTTCGGTTCTCGGGTAACCGTCTAAGATAATTCCGTTTACATTTCTGTTTTCATCCAATATTTTACTGAAAAGATCTTTCATTATAGAATCAGGAACCAAATCTCCTTTTTCTTCATATTGAGACATTATTTTTCCAATTTCCGTTTCATTTTGTTTCTCCAAACGGCATCTGTCTCCAGTTGAAATATGCTCAAATTTAAGTTCGTCTTTTAAAATTTCGCATTGCGTACCTTTTCCAGAATAAGGAGGGCCAGTAATTATTAATATTTCCATTTTAAGTTGTGAAGTTTTTATTTTTTTTTTGATTCTTTAAAGGTACGAATGATTTATTCTAGCCTAACAAGGAATCTTTATTTATAAAAAAAACATCTTTTTTGTAAAACCAGCTAAAAATTTCACTAACAGAGATATTGATAAACAAATCGTAGAAGAATAGTACAATTCATCTTCTGGAAATGACAATTCGGTCAATAAAAATTGAATCTTGTGCCGAATAAAAATATTTTTACATCAAAATCAAAACAACCATAATCCATAACCATGAAGAAAATTTTAAAATTTATCAAAATCACGTTTATTACCCTTTTGAGTATTATTGTACTTTTTATTGCCTATTTGTATATCAGCAACAAATTATTTTTAGGATCGAAAGATGATGATAATATAAGTTATTTGTCAAAAAATAAAGTTCAGATAGGGGCTTTCATAGATGGGAAGTTATTTGATGATGAGTTTTATAAATCGCAAGTTTTTTTATTAGGAGAAATTCATGGTTATGCTGACAATCAAAAGATAGATCAGGAAATGCTTTTTTTCTTGAATAAAAAAGTGGGAGTCAAATATTATATTGCTGAAATGGATAGTTTGACGGCTAAAAAGTTAAATGTCTTTTTGTGTGAAAAGCAAAAGAATAAAGCGATTTTAAAAGAAGTTGTTGAATCTGTGAAGAAACGAATTCCACAACAAGCTAGCCAGGAATTATTTGATAAATGGAATGCTGTTTACGATTACAATAAAAAATTAGCAGATTCTCTAAAAATTACCGTGATCGGAATCGATAAAAACTTTGATGACGAATCGAAAGGTTCAAGAGACGATGCAATGGTGAGAAATTTTGAAAATTCAATTAAAAAAAGGCATCTTGAAAATGAAAAATTTTATGGACTTTTTGGATATTTTCATACACTACAAAAGAAAACAGAATCGGGCAGAGCAACTTTTGCTGCAGGATTAAAAGACTCGGGAGTAAAAGTGACAAGCTTGGTAAGCTATACAATTGACAGTGAAATGTATCTTCCTAAAATCCCTCAGTTTCCAACTCCTGAAAATGAAAAAGTAGATTGGATAAATGCTGACGGCCCATTAATGCTCGTGAAAGGAATTAATGATGTAAAAGAATTGAGCAAACCAGAATCAATTACACTTTTTAAACTTAATGCGAAAAATTCACCTTACTTGAAGTCGCAAAATTTTATAACAGTTAAATCTAGAGCTTTTGGAGAGAATATTGTGCCTCTAAAAGATGCTTATGCTACGGATTATTTTCAATATGTATTTTTGCTGAGAAATTCTGCAGCATTGACGAAATTGAAATAAGATTTCTCTCTTATTTTTAAAAACTCCATTAGAAATAATGGAGTTTTTTATGCAAATATTTTAATTCTGTTGTGTTTTAAAAGTTTTAAAAGAAAAAAAAGTATATTTGCAAGAGTAAAGTATGGACTACACTCTATGCTTTATTGTTTTCTTTTAAAAAATAAAACTATGCTTGTAAACGAATTATCAAAAAAAACCGGATTATCAATCCATACTATTAGATATTACGAAAATTTGGGAATGATAAAGGGATTAACTGACGCAAAGGTGACATCTAATAATTATAAACATTATGATGCTAATACTATTGAGCGTTTAGAAATTATCATAGAAGCAAGAGAAGTCGGATTTACTCTAGCAGAAATAAAAAAAATATTGACCAGCTGGTTCGAAACGACTGACTCAAAACCCGAAACACTAGATCTTTTTCAAGCCAAAATAAAAGAGATTGATGATAAGATGAGATATTTTAAACAGACTAAGAATCTTCTTGAAAAAGTATGTGAGAAAATACAAAAGCAATAATGGCAGATTGTTAAAGTCTAAAAAGATTAGAAAAACTCCTTAATTTCTTAAGGAGTTTTTTGTGGTTGTATTTAACTATTTAAGAAAATTTTTGTGCGGAATTTAAGAAATCAATATAAGATTTTATAAATAGTATTATATTCGCTTTTAAATAAAAGTCGGGTACTAAAGAGAAAAAACGATTGTATTTGTTTAATGAAATTAGCGATTTGAGTTAATTAAATAGCAGCGAATGAGATACTTATTTTTTATGATAAAACACGGAGTAAAGTACTAAAGTAAACTACAAATAACAACCAAAGTTAAAATTACAAAACTAAATTATGCAAGAAGAAATAACCAAACATTCAAACAAAATTTACAAAGCTGTGAAAAAAACAGAACACACAGTAGGTGAGAAGGTAAAAGAGATTATTATAGAAATATTTATAATCGTTTTTGCTGTGACGCTTTCGATATGGCTACACGGTTGGAGCGAGCATAGACACCAACAAGAAGAAGTATCTGTGTTTCTTGCTAATTTAAAGAACGATTTAAAGAATGATATGGAAAGTATCGATAGAGAAATACACGCATACCAAAAGACAAACGCAGAATACGAAAAAATTTTGGCATTAACGACTTCTCAACTGGACAGTATTTATAGATCTAAAAGTAAAGTTAATTTCCCGATTCATTCACATGGGCAAACATTAACTATAGGTAATTATGAAGGTTTTAAATCAAGTGGTAAACTTGGTTACATTGAAGACGAAAAATTGAAACAGAAAATCTTAAACTATTATCAAATATTTGTTCCAGCCGCTAATGAGGTTGATAAAATGTATACGGAATTTTTGTTTAAGTGTTTTGATAAAGAAATAGAAAATGCCGATAAGCCAGAAAAAGAATTATATTCAGATCCAAAATATAAAAAGACACTCGAATATCTTGTTAAATTAGGTAGAAATAATATAAGGGTTTATAAGGAAAATACAAAACCACTCGCAGTTGAACTTATTAAAGAAATTGAAAAAGAGTTGGGCAAATAAAAAAGAGAAGCATAAAAAACTCCATTAGAAATAATGGAGTTTTTTTATGATTAAGAGAATGGTATTCCTTTTATTATTTTTTCTAATTATTCAATTTTATGTTTTTAGGTTTGGGTTAAATGAAAAAAAACTCCAAAATCAAATGACTTTGGAGTTTTTGGAATTTTGTGGGCGATGAGGGGTTCGAACCCCCGACCCCCTCGGTGTAAACGAGGTGCTCTGAACCAGCTGAGCTAATCGCCCTATTTTACTAGGTTGCTATCGTTTGTGATTGCGATTGCAAATATACGTTTGTTTTTGAGTTCTGCAAAGAATTTTTAACTTTTGTGAGTTTTTAAAATTCTGTTTAGTCTTCATATTTAAAAGAAAACTCCTTAATTTCTTAAGGAGTTTTTTGTGGGCGATGAGGGGTTCGAACCCCCGACCCCCTCGGTGTAAACGAGGTGCTCTGAACCAGCTGAGCTAATCGCCCTATTTTACTAGGTTGCTATCATTTGTGATTGCGAGTGCAAATATACGCTTGTTTTCGAGTCCTGCAAAGAAAAAAGAATAAAAAATAAAACTTTTTTAAAAATAACTCATATCTATTTGTTTATGAATTTGTTATTAAAATGAATTTTTTAAAGTTTTTTCTACATCCAAAGTATATTTTAGTTCAAAGGCAATTCAGCAACGACAAAAGTACTTCCGCCAACATAAATAAAATCATTTTCCGAAGCATTTTTCTTCGCTTCCGCGAAAGCGATGGCAACAGAATCGTATTTTTCCCCAATCAAATCGTGTTTTTTTGCTTCACTTTGTAGAGTTTCGGCTGGCAAAGCTCGTGACGAATCTGGATTGCAGAAATAATATTGTGCTTCTTTTGGAAAAAGCGGCAAAATAGAATCTAAATCTTTATCATTAACAACTCCTAAAACAATATGAAGTTTCTCGTATTTTTCATTCTTCAGCTGATTCATTACAACCGATAATCCGTGTTTGTTGTGTGCAGTGTCGCAAATAATTTTCGGGTTTTCTCCCAATTGCTGCCATCTTCCTTGTAAACCCGTATTTTTTACAACATGCAATAAACCTTCTTTCAACTGTTCGATCGAAATTTTAAAATCAGTTTCATTATTCAAAATAGAAATTGTCTGTTGAACCGTTTTTTTATTATGAAACTGATAATCGCCAATCAAGTCAGACAAATAAATCTGATCAATTAAATCAGATGCGAAAGAAATCGGCGCATTGTTTGCTTCGGCTTTTGCTAGAAATACAGGTTTGGTCTCATCTGTATATTCGCCAATAACAACAGGAACGTTCGGTTTAATAATTCCCGCTTTTTCGCCCGCGATTGCTTCCAACGTATTTCCTAAAAACTGAGTATGATCTAATCCAATATTGGTAATTACCGAAACCAAAGGCGTAATAATATTAGTAGCATCCAATCTTCCGCCAAGACCAACTTCGATAATCGCAATATCTACTTTTTCTGCAGCAAAATAATCAAAAGCCAATCCAACCGACATTTCGAAGAAACTCATATCATTTGCTTCAAAAAAATCTTTGTGTTTTGCGATGAATTCAATCACGAATTCTTCAGAGATTTCTTTACCGTTTATTTTTATTCTTTCTCTAAAATCTTTCAAGTGCGGAGAAGTGTATAATCCGACTTTATAACCTGCTTCTTGTAAAACAGATGAAAGCATATGTGAGGTAGAACCTTTTCCGTTTGTTCCTGCAACGTGAATACATTTTAAATCGTTTTGCGGATTATCAAGATGAACCGCCAACAATTTGATATTCGTTAAATCTTCTTTATAAGCCGAAGCACCCTGCAATTGGTACACTGGAAGTTGATTAAACATCCAATTGGTGGTCTCTTGATAGTTCATTTGTTTAGATAAAATGGTTGTTGATTGAAATAAATTTCGATTTTTGTAGTTTAATATTACAGCGAAAATTATCTTTATTGCAAATTTCAAATATTTTTTAGAATTAATTATTAAAAACCAGAATTAATATATGTTTAGTTTTATTCAGTTACAAACAGATACAATCGCAAATGCTTCAAATGTAGTGATCGAGAAGATTGCAGCGCCGCAAAATGAAATTTCAATGTTTGGTTTCATCATGAAAGGAGGAGTGTTCCTAATTCCAATCGCGATTTTATTGTTTTATACTATCTACCTGATTTTTGAACGCTATATGTACATTAGCCGTGCTTCTAGAATTGATAGTAGATTAATGCAGGATATTGGTGAGAAATTGCATTCTGGAAATATTGAATTGGCAAGAACAATTGTAGAAAGAAATAATACTGCAGCTGGAAATATTTTGAAAGAGGGAGTTTTAGTAATTGGAAGACCAATTGCCGAAATCGAATCCAATATGGATCGCGCTGCCGATATCGAGATTGGCGAAATGGAAAGACATTTAGGTCATCTTGGACTTATTGCTGGTATTGCGCCAACGCTAGGTTTTATCGGAACGATTTCTGGAGTTATCAAAATTTTCTACAGCATTTCGGTTACCGAAAATATTAGTATTGGAAACATTTCTGGAGGTTTATACGAGAAAATGATCAGTTCTGGTTCTGGATTAATTGTGGGTATTATTGCCTATAGTGCGTATCACTTATTAAACGGAAAGATTGATAATTTTGCTTTAAAAATTCAGAAACAGATTTTAGAATTTGTCAATATAATTCAAAGAGCATAAGCCATGTCTATTAAAAGAAAAAGAAGATTTCATGCCGAAGTAGCAACTTCATCTTTGAGCGACATTATGTTTTTCCTGTTGTTGTTTTTCTTAATTATTTCAACACTGGCAAATCCGAATGTGATTAAGATGACATTGCCAAAAGCTAAAGCGAATGAAAAGACCAATAAACAATTAATTAGTTTATCGGTTACCGAAGATAAAAAGTTCTACATTGACAAACAGGAAGTCGATTTTGAAAATCTAGAAACTAGTTTAATGTCAAAAATAGGAACAGACAAAGAACAAACCGTTGTTGTTCGAATTCCGTTTAATCTGCAAGTACAAGATTTAGTAGATGTTTTGCAGATAGGAGTAAAGAATAATTTGAAGTTTGTCATTGCCACGAGTCCGAAATAAGAATAATTATTTGGGCGTGACCAAAATAAAGAAAATGGGCTAATCAGCATACGTTGATTAGCCCATTTTTTTATTCTGGTCGGGCTATCCGCGCTACTTCGGTAGCTAGCTCCTATCCCTCACGCGGGCAAACGTGATCTAGGTCATTAAGAGGAACGAAGCAATATATTAATAGTGTACTTCACAGTTTTGTCATTTCGACGAAGGAGACTAGACGAAAAGAAAAGGCTTTCAGAAAATCTGAAAGCCTTTTTTATAAGATAAGATTTTAGTGTAAATCCGTGAAATTCGTGTTTTAGTCCAAACTAAAATTATAGATAATTTTTCCAACTTGTTTGGCAGGAGCATCACTATCAGACTCCCATTTGGTATTCATTGCTGCAATTCTTGCTTGATCTAATAAACATTTTGCAGTATTGGTTGTTCCTTTAATTCCTGCAGTTGCACTTATTGTTTTTCCGTTTTGATCAACGCTTACTTCAACAACTACTTTTCCTTCTTCATTGCAAGTATATTTTGGGGCAGGTTTAGAAAGAGCTTTTCTGTTTCCTAAAGAATATCCTGATCCACCGCCAGAACCACCGCCACTTCCAGCTCCGTAACCGCTTCCAGTACCAATGCCATTTCCAGTTCCGTTACCGCCTCCAGTTCCTCCGCCAGAACCTCCAGAGCCATAATAACCGTTAGAATTTAAACTTCCGTTTGCTTTTCCTTTATTTCCAGCTGCTTTATCGTCTCCGTCACCACCTTTATTGGAACCTTTCATAATGCTTGCTAGTGCATCGTTTGTTGAATTAGAAACTTTTGGTTTTTCAGGAACAGGTTTCTGTACAGGTTTTTCAACAGGAACAGGTTTCTTAGGCTTTTCTTTTGTCGGAATTACAACATCATTATCGGCAGTTGTATTCTCTTGACTAATTATAGCTTCTTCTTCAGGAGTTGCTTTTGCGGGCGCTTGTTTTGCATTATTTTTTACATCTAGAACTTCGCTTTTATAATTGGCTCCAGAACCTAAATCGCTATCTCCAAAATTTACCGTTACGCCTCCGCCGCCACCTCCGCCATCAGCAAGAGCGACATTATTTTCAGGATTATAAGGAGGCCAAAAACGTATTAATAGCAGCAATGCAATAATTACTGCATATATCGCAGTGGTGAATAGTAATGATTTCTTTTGATCTGAAGAAATTGAGGAACTCATTTAGATTCTGATTATGAAATGTATTATTTTAAAAACGTTTAAAAGTACTAAAAATTGTTTAGAATGTGCGAGAGAATTTGACCGCAAAGTTCTCAAAGATTTGCGCAAAGAAACGCAAAGTTTCATTTGTCTTAAGTTTAAGCAAATCTCCGATTAAGTTCGCAAAGCTAGATTTATACAAAGCTTTGCGAACTTAATATTTAGATATTGCTTCCGCTGTGAATTAAACTACCTTAGCATGCTTTGCGTTAAAAAAAGACTTATAATTATAACGCAAAGTTCGCAAAGAAACGCAAAGTTTCATTTGTCTCAGGTTTGAGCAAATCTCCGATTAAGTTCGCAAAGCTAGATTTACACAAAGCTTTGCGAACTTAATATTTAGATATTGCTTGCGCTGTGAATTAAACTACCTTAGCATGCTTTGCGTTAAAAAAAGGCTTGTAATTATAACGCAAAGTTCGCAAAGATTTGCGCAAAGAAACGCAAAGTTTCATTTGTCTCAAGTTTGAGCAAATCTCCGATTAAGTTCGCAAAGCTAGATTTACACAAAGCTTTGCGAACTTAATATTTAGATATCGCTTGCGCTGTGAATTAAACTACCTTAGCATGCTTTGCATTAAAAAAGACTTGTAATTATAACGCAAAGTTTCGTTTGTCTCAAATTTGAGCAAATCTCCGATTAAGTTCGCAAAGCTAGATTTATACAAAGCTTTGCGAACTTAATATTTAGATATTGCTGGCGCTCTGAATTAAAAATATCTTAGCGTGCTTTGCGTTAAAAAAAGACTTGTAATTATAACGCAAAGTTCGCAAAGATTTGCGCAAAGAAACGCAAAAATTTCATTTGTCTCAAGTTTGAGCAAATCTCCGATTAAGTTCGCAAAGTTAGATTTATACAAAGCTTTGCGAACTTAATATTTAGATATTGCTTGCGCTGTGAATTAAAATATCTTAACGTGCTTTGCGTTAAAAAATCTACGAGAAACAAAAAAAGGACCAAATTTAAATTTGATCCTTTTAATATTATAATAGAAAAAAAACTACACTAATTGTTTCAAAGCAATTTCAAAAGCAGTTGCACTAATATTTGTTTTTGACGAATTCAAAGCGTGAGCTTTAACAATTGCATTTTTAATCGTTTCGGATGTGTCGTTAAAAATAGCTTCATCAGTCATTTGAACTTTTTTCTCCATGAAATAAGCAAAAACTCTTGCCATTCCGCAGTTTGAGATAAAGTCTGGAATTAAACTTACTTTTTGGTCTACTTGCTCCATAATAGAACCAAAGAAAATTTCTTTGTCAGCAAAAGGAACATTTGCTCCACAAGAAATAACTTCCAATCCGTTTGCGATTAAGCTGTCAATTTGTGTTTGAGTTACCAATCTAGATGCAGCGCAAGGTGTAAAAATCTCGGCACCGATTGTCCAAATTTTAGAATTGATTTCATCAAACGGAATCATATTCTCAGCAACCAATTTATTTCCGTCTTTGTTTAAAAACAACGTTCTGATTTCTTCAAAAGAAAAACCATCTTCTTTAATCAGTCCGCCATCACGATCGATAATTCCGATCACTTTTGCTCCCATTTCAGCTAAATAAAAAGCGGCAGCAGAACCTACGTTTCCAAAACCTTGCACAATTGCTTTTTTACCTTTTATGTCTCCTCCGTAAGTTGCGTAAAAATGACGAACCGCTTCGGCAACGCCATAACCCGTAATCATATCGGCAACTGTATATTTTCTAGTTACGTCTGGAGAGAATTTCGGGTTTTCGATAACCTTAATTACACCCTGACGTAATTGGCCTATTCTATTAATTTTATCAGCCTCTGTTGGTTTAAAATGTCCGTTGAAAACTCCTTCTTGCGGATGCCAAACACCACATTCTTCTGTCATTGGAATAACTTCGTGAATCTCATCAACATTCAAATCTCCTCCAGTTCCATAATAGCTTTTCAATAACGGAGAAACGGCTTTGTACCAACGCTGCAAAACACCTTTTTTGCGAGGATCGTTTGGATCAAAGTTAATTCCAGATTTAGCTCCTCCAATTGCAGGACCAGAAACTGAGAATTTAACTTCCATAGTTTTTGCCAATGACAAAACTTCATTCATATCTAAGCCTTTTCTCATTCTTGTTCCTCCACCCGCAGCTCCTCCACGAAGTGAATTAATAACAGTCCACCCTTCGGCTTCTGTTTCAGAATCTTTCCAATTGAAAACAATTTCAGGTGCTTTGTTTTCAAATTGTTGTAATAAATCTTTCATTTTGTTGTGATATGTTTATTTTGCGTAAATGTATAAAATAGAATAATGCGAATAATGTATTTTGCATCAAATTTATAAAACAAAAAAGAAAAGCCGAAAACTATTTGGTTTTCGGCTTTTTGAATATTCAGAAAATTAAGAACTATTGTCCTAATAAGTGTTTTTTCAAAGTTTCGTCAACTGGTTTGTCAGAAAGCCAGATTCCGAATAATGCTTTTTTGAAATCAAATCCAGGAATTTTTCCTTTCAAGACTTCATTTTTAGAAACGTAAACATTTTGGTCAAAAGGATTGTAAGCTAAAACGAATACATCTTTTTCTGTAATTGCGTCACTTAAAAAACTTTTCAGCTGTTCGATTCTAGGACGTAATTGTTCAAGATTTGCTCCTGCAGATTTTTCAAAACCTGTATTCATTGCTTTTGTTAGTTTGTTTGAAGAAACCATAGAAGAAGTAATTTCGATTCTAACAGCCATTTCAGTATCACTGTCGATAATGAATTGCGGATCCTGAGCTAATTGAGATAAATACAACGCCTGAACATATACTTCTAGCCACATTTTTGATCTTCCGCCTGCTCCGTTTAACTGTAATGACTTGCCTTGAAATTCTATTTTTCTAGGAACTGTTACACCGTTAACTTCGATTTGAGTTTGTGCTGAAACAGTAGAAAATTGTAAACTTAGAAGGACTATTAGTAAAAGTAAAATCTTTTTCATATTCTATCAATTTTTTATTTTTAAGGCAAAAATAATAGTAATTTATTAATATTTGGTTCATTTTTAGTATGTTTTTTTTCTGTAAAATATACATTTATTTTTTCTATTGCATTAAAAATCAAATTAGTAGGACTAGTTTTACGTAGATTTACGTGTTTTAAGAATTGTTTAAGGATTGACTGATATAAATTTGTCAAAAATGTTGATTTTTTCATGCTTAAAAAGAAAAATAGGCTTTTAAATTTTAAAAGAATTGTTGCGAGATTAATGCTGATTTGAAGAAAAAGCTAAACAATAACGAAAACGTTATCGTAATCTTTGCTGATCTATTAATTTTATATGCGCGCATTGTAAATTACACTTTTAAAAAGTATCTTTGGAAGCCTTTGAACTGAAAAGTTTAGGAACTGAAAACAAAACGAAACATAAAAAACCATCAACTAAAATTGCTTTTGAAATTTGGTTGAAAAAACTTTAAAGAATACTACTATGGATTTTAATCTTACCGAAGAACATTTAATGATTCAGCAGGCTGCAAGAGATTTTGCTCAAAATGAATTATTGCCGGGAGTTATTGAACGTGACGAAAACCAGACTTTTCCAACTGAGCAAATCAAAAAAATGGGTGAGCTTGGATTTATGGGAATGATGGTTGATCCAAAATATGGCGGAAGCGGTTTAGACGCTATTTCTTATGTTATTGCAATGGAAGAAATTTCTAAAGTAGATGCTTCTGCATCTGTTGTAATGTCTGTAAACAATTCATTAGTTTGTTGGGGATTACAAGAATATGGTACCGAAGAGCAAAAACAAAAATATCTTCCAGGTTTGGCTTCTGGAGAAATTCATGGTGCTTTCTGTTTGAGCGAGCCAGAAGCAGGAAGTGATGCAACTTCCCAAAAAACAACTGCGGTCGATATGGGAGATCATTATTTGGTTAATGGTACAAAAAACTGGATCACAAACGGAAATACAGCATCTGTATATTTAGTAATTGCACAAACACATCCAGAATTAAAGCACAAAGGAATCAATGCTTTGATTATGACGAAAGATATGCCAGGTTTTTCAGTTGGTCCGAAAGAACAGAAAATGGGAATCCGTGGTTCTGATACACATTCATTAATGTTTTCTGATGTTAAAGTTCCAAAAGAAAATAGAATCGGTGAAGATGGTTTTGGATTTAAATTTGCAATGAAAACTCTTGCAGGCGGTAGAATAGGAATTGCTTCTCAAGCATTAGGAATTGCTTCTGGCGCTTATGAATTGGCTTTAAAATATTCTAAAGAACGTAAAGCGTTTGGAACTGAAATCTGCAACCATCAGGCAATTGCATTTAAATTGGCAGATATGGCAGTAAATATCGAAGCAGCGCGTCATTTATGTATGAAAGCAGCTTGGGATAAAGACAATCATAAAAATTACGACGTGAGCGGTGCAATGGCAAAATTATTTGCTTCGCAAGTTGCAATGGATACTTCAGTTGAAGCAGTTCAGATTCACGGAGGAAACGGGTATGTAAAAGAATACCACGTAGAGCGTTTCATGCGTGATGCTAAAATCACTCAGATTTACGAAGGAACTTCTGAAATTCAGAAAATCGTAATTTCTAGAGCAGTTATTGCGGGATAAATAATCGTAAGAATATATTTTAAACCCTTTCGGCTTTTAGTTGAAAGGGTTTTTTTTATGAATATTCTATTACTTTTCATAAGTTTATACTCCAATACTATTTATTATCAATCATCAATAAAAACAGAAACCATGAGAAAGCTATACTTTTTGCTTCCATTTATTTTTTTAGCATGTAAATCGGGAACTTCAACTTCAAAAGGCAATGAGGCAAAAACAGATTCAAAGCCAATAGAAATTGGCTATAAAGTAAAAGAAACTGAAATTTCAGATTTTCTAAAATATCTTTCTTCTGATGAGTTGGAAGGCCGTGAGACAGGAACGAAAGGAATTGAAAAAGCTGCGGTTTTCTTGGAAGACTTTTTAAAGAAAAATAAAATCAAACCCTATTTTAAAACCTATCGTGATACTTTGACCAATTTTGATTCGCCAGCTTTCAATATTGTTGGAGTTATTGAAGGAACAGATCCTCAATTAAAAAAAGAATTTGTTGTCCTGAGCGCGCATTACGATCATATTGGTTTAGAAAAAAAAGAACAAGCCGATAAAATAAATAATGGGGCAAACGATGATGCTTCGGGGGTGACTTCTGTAGCGGCAATGGCAAAATATTTTAGCGAAACTAAAGCGAATAAGCGAAGCATCTTAATTGTGTTTTTTGCTGGAGAAGAAAAAGGATTACTAGGATCAAAAAGTTTAGTAGAGAAATTGAAAAAACAAAATTTTAATCTTTATACGCAATTAAATATAGAAATGATTGGCGTGCCAATGAAACGAGATTATTTGGCTTACATAACTGGTTTTGATAAATCGAATATGGCGCAAAAAATAAACGAATACACAGGAAAAAATACAATCGGTTTTTTACCGAAAGAAGCAGAGTATCAATTATTCTACCGTTCTGATAATTATTCGTTTTTTCAAGCTTTTGGAAAACCATGCCAATCCTTAAGCACTTTCGATTTTGAAAATTTTGATTATTATCATCATGTTTCAGACGAATTTAAATTAATGGATATTCCTCATATCACGGCATTCACACAAGAATTATTGCCTGCAGTAACCAAAATTGCGGTTTCGCCAACGCAAGAAATAACCATGAACAAATAAGAGGCTGTTTTACAGCATTTGATTATTTTTGCTACATGAAAAATATTATCGTTACAGGAACAAGCAGAGGAATTGGTTACGAATTAGCCTTGAAATTTGCCGAAGCAGGTCATCAGGTTTTGGCCATTTCCAGAAAAATACCGCAAGCGCTTTTAGAACATCAAAATGTAACTTGTCTATCTGTTGATTTGGCAGATGAAACGGCTTTGAGTCAGGTTGAAAATTTTCTTTCTTCAACATGGAAAAAAGTAGATGCTGTGGTTCACAATGCGGGTGCTTTACTTTTAAAACCTTTTGATCAGACTACACAGGCAGATTTTGAAAATATTTATAAAGTGAATGTTTTTGCCGTTGCCAATTTAACTCGTATCTGTATTCCGTATTTAGAAAAAGGAAGTCATGTTGTGACTATAAGTTCCATTGGTGGGGTTCGTGGAAGTTTAAAATTTGCCGGATTAGCAGCATATAGTTCAAGCAAAGGCGCAGTAATTACTTTAACTGAATTATTGGCTGAAGAATATAAAGAAAAAGGAATTTCATTTAATGTTTTGGCTTTGGGTTCTGTTCAAACTGAAATGCTGAATGAAGCTTTCCCTGGTTATCAAGCTCCAATTTCTGCTGAAGGAATGGCAACTTATATTTATGATTTTACATTAAATGGAAATAAATATTTTAACGGAAAAGTTTTAGAAGTTTCTTCAACAAATCCGTAAATTAAATTCCAAAATAAAAAAACAAATTCCAATTTTAAAACGTCTAACCTCTAACAAATAACATTTAACTTTAAATTGAGCGAAACTTTAGCTAAATATATTCCTGAACACGCGGTAAAACCTGTTTTCGATTTGATAGTGTCCAATCAGGTTCACTTGAAAATTGTAAATGAGCGTCAGACGCGTCATGGGGATTATAGAAGAGGACCAAGTGGAAAGCATGAAATTACGGTTAATGCAAGTTTGAATAAATATCGTTTTTTAATTACGCTGATTCATGAAATTGCACATTTGGTTGCTTTTGAGAAATTCGGACGAAATATAAAACCACATGGAAATGAATGGAAATATACTTTTCAACGTTTAATGGTTCCGTTTATTCGGCCAGAAATATTTCCAGGACAAATATTGCCTCTTTTGGCAAGGCATTTCAAAAATCCTTCAGCGAGTAGTGATACCGATACCACTTTGTCTTTGGCTTTAAAACAATACGATAAGGAAAATGATAAAAATTATGTTTTTGAAATTCCGTACGGAAGTGTTTTTAGAATTAAAAATGGTAAAGTTTTTAAAAAAATAGCCGTTAGAACAAAGCGTTTTGAGTGTTTAGAAATTAGCTCTGGAAAGACTTATCTATTTAACCCAAATGCGGAAGTGGAATTGATAAATTAAATTCCAAAATAAGGATGAATAAAAAAATCCCAAATTCCAATTGTAGTAAACTTTGGACTTTGGGATTTTTTAATATTTGAATTTAAAAGACTAGCCTTTCAAATAGGCTTCTCTTACTTTTTTGAAAAGGTTTGAAGAATAAACAAATTTCACAATGTCTTTGTTGTCTGTTCTAAAGATTTCCTCTTTAGTTCCCTGCCAAGCTTTAAGACCTTTCTTTAAGAAGACAATATTCTCACCAATCTCCATTACAGAGTTCATATCGTGAGTATTGATTACGGTTGTAATGTTGTATTCTTTTGTAATTTCCTGAATTAAGTTGTCAATCAAAGTCGAAGTGTTTGGATCTAAACCAGAGTTAGGTTCGTCACAAAACAAATATTTTGGATTGTTTACAATTGCACGAGCAATAGCCACACGTTTCTGCATACCTCCAGAAATTTCAGAAGGTAGTTTTTTATGAGCCTCTACTAGATTTACTCTTTCTAAAACGAAATCAACGCGTTCTTTGATTTGCGCTTTGTTGTTATTAGTGAACATTTTTAATGGGAAAGCTACGTTTTCTTCAACAGTCATCGAGTCAAATAACGCACTTCCCTGAAATACCATTCCGATTTCGGTTCTCAAGTCACGTTTTTCATCTTTGTCTAAATCAGAATACACCCTTCCATCAAATTCAATTGTTCCTGAGTCTGGCGTGTGAATTCCTAATAACGTTTTTAATAGAACTGTTTTTCCAGATCCACTTTGTCCAATAATCAAGTTGGTTTTTCCGGTTTCAAATACCGTCGAAACGCCTTTTAAAACTTTACTATCTCCAAATGATTTTACTATATTTTTTACTTCTATCATTATCCTAATAATAATTGAGTTAATATATAATTTAAAAGGATTATAGTGACAGATGTCCATATAAATGCTGTTGTACTTGCTTTACCAACTTCTAATGCGCCACCTTTCATATAATATCCATGAAAAGATGGGATTGTTGCCAATAACATGGCAAATATTAAAGTTTTGATAAATGCATAAGTAATATGAAATGGTATGAAATCTTTCTGCGCTCCCATAATAAAATCTGCACCAGTTGAAAATCCTCCGTAAGCACAAGCAAGCCATCCTCCAAAAATTCCTAAAAACATACTAATCCCGATTACAAAAGGATACATTAATAAAGCGACTATTTTTGGGAAAACAAGATAGTTTACTGAGTTGACTCCCATAACTTCTAACGCATCAATCTGTTCTGTAACTCGCATTGTTCCTATACTTGAAGTAATGTAAGACCCCATTTTTCCAGCCATAATTACCGAAATAAAAGTAGGGGCAAACTCCAAGACTACAGATTGACGTGTAGCAAAACCAATTAAATATTTTGGGATTAAAGGATTAGTTAAGTTTAATGCTGTTTGAATGGCAACAACTCCTCCGATGAAAAAAGAGATAAAGCAAACAATTCCTAGTGAGTCAATAATAAGATCATCAATTTCTTTTAGGATTAGATTTTTCATAACAGGCCATTTAGTCTGTTTGTTGAAAATTTCTTTCAGCATTAAAAAATATTTCCCTACTTGGGATAAATAACGGATTAGCATCATAATTTTTAAATATTGGCTAAATTAAGGATTAGTTTACAGTTTACCGTTTCAGCTGGGCAGTTTTTTAATTTTTTTAAGATTAAAAAAGCTTTTGTTTCATTTTTGCAAAACGATATTTTCTGATAAATTTAGCCTGTTCGGGGGTAACTAATAACGGAGTATTGGCTTTTTTGGCTTTCCAAAAACCTCTTATATAATCTAAAAACAGAAATGGTTTTTTCTTCATCATCGCCAATTTTGCCGAAGCAATTGCGGTGATCCAAAATCCATAACCTAAAGTGTAAAAAGCTTCGCCTTGTTTGTAACGAGCTGTTTTGTTGTAATTTGCTCCCGTTGGTTTTAAATGTTTTACATGTAAAGATTGGTCGGTTACAATTTTCCAATCGTAATATTTACAAAGCAATTCATCAACAGTGTCCCAACCCATTGCTGGACGTAAGCCACCAATTTGTTGATAGGTTTCTTTCCTATAAGCTTTTAAGGCTCCGCGAATATGATCTTTATCGGTAAGATTTTCTAAAACCCATTCGCCATTTTTATCAATATAACAGAATCCTCCAGCCATTCCAACCCTTTCATCTGATTCGAAATGTTTGATAATGGTCTCAAAATAGTTGGGAGGAAAAATTAAATCGCCGTCTATTTTTACAATGATATCGTAATTCGAATCTAAAGTTTCAAAACCTTTCTGAAAAGCCTGAATCACTTTACTTCCTGGCATATGTATAGCATCTGAAGTTTTATTTACAACAGAGATATACGGATTATCTTTAGCAAAACCCAACACGACTTCCTCAGTTTTATCTGTAGAATTGTCATTTACAACCACAACTTTTGAAGGCAAAACAGTTTGAGAAACCAAAGATTCTAAAGTCAAGCCTATTAAATCTTGTTCGTTGTGTGCGGGAATGACGATGTAATATTTCATTTTAAGAATTTTAGATTTTAGATTTTAGGTTTTAGATTCTGCAAAAGGTTATCTAAAAATCAAAAATCAAAAATCGTTAATCTACAATCTTAGTTCTTAACTTTTTCAGCCACAACAATATAATATCTTGGAGTGAAATATCTTAATAAGGGTCTTAATCCAAACTTTTTTACTGGATGTGTAAATTGTAATCGATCGGTTATTTTCCAGCCCGTTTTTTCTAAAAGCCAATCCAATTGCCAATCTTCAAATTCATGGTAATGTCTGTCCCACATATCGGTTTTAGAACGATATGCTGGCGAAAACCATAAACGTAACGGGATTGAAATTAATAGTTTGTCACATTTTACATTTTGTAAAACGGTGTATGGATTTAGTAAATGTTCGAAAATTTCAAATGCAGTAAAAACAGTGTATTCTTCCGTTTGTAGCGCCGTATGATCGTTGTCTAAATCTTCGCCTTTTGTGTTTTTTACGGTATAACCATTTTCTTCCATTATTTTAGAAAACGGATTGGATACACCCAAATCAAAAATAGTTTCAGATGTGCTAACGTGCTTTTTTAAAAACTCTAAGGTAAGTTTGAATCTTTTATTCGGAAACGTTTTTTCGTACATAGTTATTGCGAACGAATTAATCTCTCGTTCTTGATTTTAATTAGGTCGCAAATATACTAAAAAAGTCCGCACCTAATAGTGTGGACTTTTTTAGTTTTTCAGTCTAAGTTACAGTTTTCAGTCTGCAAAACTGAATATTGCGATTAGTATCGATAAACAAAAGCATTAATATTCATTCCTGCTCCCACTGAAGCAAAAATTAGAACATCGCCTTTGTTGATTTCGTGGTTTTCTATTTTTCCTTGTAAAATTAAATCGAATAAAGTTGGAACAGTTGCAACGCTGCTATTTCCTAGATCGTGAATACTCATTGGCATAATATCTTTTGGAGCTGTTTTATCGTATAATTTGTAAAAACGCTCGATAATAGCCTCGTCCATTTTTTCGTTTGCCTGATGAATAAGGATTTTTTTCACATCGTCAATACCAAGGCCACTTTTGTCTAAACAGCTTTTCATGGCGCATGGCACATTGCTTAAAGCAAATTCGTAGATTTTACGCCCATACATTTTAATATATTTAATGTCTGGATCTAAATCTGGATTATAAGATTTTCCGAAAAAAAGATAATTCGCTTCATCGTTGGCATAAGTAGCACTTTCATAAGCTAATAATCCAGCTTCATCATTTGATGCTTCTAAAATTGAAACTCCAGCTCCATCAGAATAGATCATAGAATCACGGTCGTGATCATCTACAACTCTTGATAAAGTCTCAGCTCCAATTACCATTACTCTTTTTGCCATTCCAGATTTGATAAAAGCATTTGCTTGTAAAACGCCTTCAATCCATCCAGGACATCCAAAAAGAATATCATATGCCACACATTTAGGGTTTTTAATTCCTAATTTGTTTTTAACTCTTGTTGCTAAACTTGGCAAAACATCAGTTTGATGTGTTCCTGTTTTTACGTCACCGAAATTATGTGCAAAAATAATGTAGTCTAAAGTTTCTGCATCGATTCCCGCATTTGCAATTGCTTTTTCAGCCGCAAAGAAAGCTAAATCAGAAGAATTATATTGTGGTTCAGCATAACGGCGATTCTCAATTCCCGTAATACCTTTAAATTTTTTAATTACAACTTCATTAGGATAACCGAAAGGAGTTCCATCCTCATTTAAAAAAACATGTTTGTCAAAATCTGTGTTTTTTACTTCTAAATTAGGAATATAACTCCCAATACCAATAATTTTTATTTTCATTTCCCTTTAATTATCCGATAAATTTAGTGCTAATGTATAAATAATATTATGATAACTATCATAAAAAATAGTATGCATGCATATAATTATGAAATAACTATTTTTCGGTTGATATATTGTCTTTTTTCTAATGATTTTTTAATATTTCCTAGATTTCAAACGATTGAAGGAGATTTAGAGGCTAATTTTTTTCTGCTTTTATCTTACTTTTATTGAAATAATTTCACAAAAGATTGTCGGAAAGTTATGTTTCTTTAAACCAGATTTCTTCTTTGTTGTTTGGGTTAGAAAGTTTTAAGTTTCAAGTTATGCTAGAACCTAAAATTTGAAACAAAAAATAAACCCGACAAGTTTTTAAACCTGTCGGGTTTGTATATTAAGAAAACCAAATCTTAGCTTTCCATGTAAGCTTCAATAGGAGCACAGCTACAAACTAAATTTCTGTCACCATACGCATCGTCAACACGACGAACTGATGGCCAGAATTTATTGTCGGCGATGTACTCTAATGGGTAAGCCGCTTTTTCTCTAGTATAAGGGAAATCCCAATTGTCTGTAGTTAACATTGCCAATGTGTGAGGTGCATTTTTCAATACATTGTTTTTATCATCAGCAGTTGCAGCTTCAATTTCTTTTCTGATTGAAATCAGAGCATCACAAAAACGATCTAACTCAGCTAAATCTTCAGATTCAGTTGGCTCGATCATTAAAGTTCCCGCTACTGGGAAAGAAACTGTTGGAGCGTGGAAACCGTAATCCATTAAACGTTTAGCGATATCACCAACTTCGATTCCGTTTTCTTTAAATGCACGGCAATCTAAAATCATTTCGTGAGCTGCTCTTCCGCATTCTCCAGTGTAAAGAATTGGGTAGTGACCTTCGAAACGAGATTTCATATAGTTCGCATTCAAGATTGCGTGTTCAGTAGCACTTTTTAATCCGTCAGCACCCATCATTGTGATGTAACCGTAAGAGATTAAACATACTAAAGCAGATCCATAAGGCGCAGATGAAATAGCTGTAATAGCTTGCTCACCGCCAACTTTTAAGATTGGATTTGTTGGTAAGAATGGAACTAATTTCTCGTTCACACAGATTGGCCCAACTCCAGGTCCACCGCCACCGTGAGGAATAGCAAATGTTTTGTGTAAGTTTAAGTGACAAACGTCAGCACCAATTGTAGCAGGATTTGTTAATCCAACTTGAGCATTCATATTGGCACCGTCCATATATACTAATCCACCATTTTCGTGGATTAATTTTGTGATTTCAATAATTGAAGATTCGAAAACTCCGTGAGTAGAAGGATAAGTTACCATTAAACAAGATAAATCATCTTTATGCTCAATTGCTTTTTCTCTTAAATCTTCTACATCAATATTTCCTTCTGGAGTAGTTTTAGTAACGATAATTTTCATTCCAGCCATCGCTGCAGAAGCAGGATTTGTTCCGTGAGCCGATGAAGGAATTAAACATACGTTACGGTGACCTTCGTTTCTTGACATGTGGTAAGCACGAATTGCCATTAATCCAGCGTATTCTCCTTGAGCACCTGAGTTTGGTTGTAATGTAGTTCCAGCAAATCCTGTAATTACATTTAATTGTTGCTCTAATTTTTTAAGCATTGTAATGTAACCTTCTGCTTGTTCAACTGGTGCAAACGGGTGAATGCTGTTCCAGTTTGGCATTGAAAGAGGTAACATTTCAGAAGCCGCGTTTAACTTCATTGTACAAGAACCTAATGAAATCATTGAATGATTCAATGATAAATCTTTACGCTCTAATTTTTTGATGTAACGCATCAACTGACTTTCTGAATGATGATTGTTGAATACATCATGCGTTAAGAAAGATGACTTTCTTTCTAATGAAGCCGGTAATTGGCTAGTTTCAGTTAATTCAGAAACAGAAACAGTTTCTTTCCCTAAAGCTTCAGCAAAAATCGCAACGATTTGGTTGATGTCAGAAACTGAAGTCGTTTCGTTTAACGAGATAGAAATCGTATCAGCATCAACGTAGAAGAAGTTTACTTCGTTTTTCTCTGCTACAGCTTTTACTTTTTGAGCGTCTGCTTTTACTAAAATAGTATCAAAGTAAGCTGAGTTAATTTGAGAAACTCCAATTTTATTTAAAGCCTCAGCAGTAGTAACCGCCGATGCGTGAACTTTATTTGCAATGTATTTTAATCCTTTTGGACCGTGGTAAACTGCGTACATTCCAGCCATAACTGCTAGTAAAACCTGAGCAGTACAAATGTTTGAAGTCGCTTTTTCACGTTTAATGTGTTGTTCACGAGTTCCTAAAGCCATACGTAAAGCACGGTTTCCATTTACGTCAATAGAAACTCCAATGATACGACCCGGCATAGATCTTTTGTATTCTTCTTTAGTTGCAAAGTAAGCAGCGTGAGGACCACCATAGCCCATTGGTACACCAAAACGTTGTGTAGTTCCAACCACTACTGCAGCTCCCATTTCTCCTGGAGAAGTTAAAGTTGCTAATGATAAAATATCAGCAGCAAAGGCAACTTTGATTTCGTTTTCTTTTGCTTTAGCAACAAAAGCGCTATAATCGTTTACCTGACCGTATTTTCCTGGATATTGTAAAATAGCTCCAAAAAACTCAGTTGAAAAATCAAAATTTTCGTGGTTTCCAACAACTAATTCAATTCCAATTGGGGTTGAACGTGTTTGAAGTACAGATAAAGTTTGTGGTAAAATTTCTTCAGAAACGAAGAATTTGTTTGTATTGTTTTTCTTTTGATCACGAGTACGAACATCAAATAACAAAGCCATCGCTTCAGCAGCAGCTGTACCTTCGTCAAGTAAAGAAGCGTTTGCAATTTCCATTCCTGTCAATTCGATAACAGTAGTCTGGAAATTTAAAATTGCTTCCAAACGACCTTGAGCAATTTCTGCTTGGTAAGGAGTATAAGCTGTATACCATCCTGGATTTTCGAAGATATTTCTCTGAATTGGCGCAGGAACGATAGTTGGATGATAACCCAAACCAATATATGATTTGAATACTTTATTTTTCTTCCCTAATTCTTGAATGTGATTTGCGAATTCATATTCTGTCATCGCAGGATCTAAGTTCAAAGGTGCTTTTAAACGAATATCGTCCGGAAGGGTTTCATAAACAAGTTGCTCAATCGAGTCAACTCCAATAGTTTTCAGCATGTGCTGAAGATCAGTTTCTCTTGGACCAATGTGTCTTAAAGCAAAAGCATCTGTTTTCATGTAGCTATCTAAGTTTTTTAAATTAATGTGTTCGTGCACCATTTGCTGTACGAATCACATTTAAAAGTAAATGTGTTGTTTTTTTGTGGCGCAAAATTAAGTATTATTAATAATTTAATAGGTATTTTTAACTTCAATTTTTATCAAATTTCTAACTAAAGAGTTGATTTGTTACCAATTGATTAGATTTGAGGCATGAAACTTCTAAAACAAATTTTCGATTTTTATTTAAACAGCAGTATTCACGTGGCTTTATCGTGTTATGCTTTGGTCCGAATTACGTTTTATTTCTTTCATCTTCAATATGATGAGCCAATGGCTTTGTTCGTTTTTTTTGGAACAATTGTAGGATATAATTTTGTAAAATACGATGCTTTGGTTCGCGTCAAGAAAAAACCAATTGGAAAGCAGTTAAAAATTATTGCTGTTTTAAGTTTTATTTCGCTGCTCTTAGTTGGCTATTATTTTTTCCATTTAAAGCGAATAACACAAATTGTTTCGGTTGGAATTTTTGCCATAACCGCACTTTACACTTTACCGTTTTTTCCAAACAAAAAAAATGCCCGAAACTGGGCAGGCGTAAAAATTTATATTGTTTCACTTTGCTGGGTAGGAGCGACATTGGTTTTGCCCTACATAAATGCCGAAGTTCCTTTTACAACCAACTTTTTTATAAAATGCATTCAGCGTTTTGTGTTGGTTTTTGTGCTGATCTTAGTTTTTGAGATTTTAGATTTAGCCAATGACGATCCGCATTTGCAAACCGTTCCGCAGACAATTGGCGTAAAGCGAACTAAGATTTTAGGATTCTCGCTCCTAGTTCCGTTTTGGGTTTTAGGAATTTTGACTTTTACACTTCACGATCTTATTATCAACCTCATTATGGTTGTCACTTTAATGTTGTTTATTCTATTTGCCAATACAAACCGCTCCAAATATTATACTTCCTTTTGGGTAGAAAGCGTTCCGATTTTTTGGTGGCTTATGATTGCGTTTCTATAAAAATATTTTGGGCATGCCACCATCTTGATAAAAGGGCAAATTCACTTTACGCTTATACGCCCTTTTACCAAGATGCTGTCGGGCTATCCGCGCTACTTCGGTAGCTAGCTTCTATCCCTCACGCAAACCGTAAAACCAGAAAATTCATTTTCAAAAGAAAACAATTACAACAATTCAATAAGTTTAACTTTTGAATTGCCTCCAGCTTTAGCTGGAGGTAAAAAGTGTCTCCAATCAGGCTTTAGCAACATGATAAAGTTTGGCTAAAGCCAATAGTATTCAACCTTATTTCTCCTCCAGCTAAAGCTGGAGGCAAGTCACTAGATTCAAAAATCTGCTAAATTTGCGTGAAAAAATAACTTTTGATAATCATTCAAAAAACAACTAATCTATTTTGTTTTCTGCTCAGCTAAAGCTTTGTTCAAATCGGCTTTTGCTTCATTTAGTTTCTTTCTTTTCTTGTCGATTTTCTCTTTGCTTTCTTTGTCTTTAATTGCTTCGTTTAAATCGGCAGTTCTTTCATTTACTTTTTGCTGTTTCTCTTTTACTTTTTTGTCAAGATCTTTATTTACCGTTTTGGTGGTGCAGTTTTTCTTGGTCTGCGCAATCGCATCTTCAACTCCTTTAATCTGATTTTGATTTCCAGCTTTTTTAGCTGCAGCTAATTTTGTGTTTAATTCGCATAATTTTCTTTCACAGCCTTTTAAAGTTGTACAATTGCTTTGAGAAAATCCAACAATAGAAAAAGCGAAAAATGCTATCGATAAAACTTTAGTTTTTAATTTCATAAGTTTGGTTTTAAATTAGATACTTTCTTAAAAGTAAGAAATTTATTTTAAAACTGTTTTTCAGAGACTTCTTTAAGGATTTTATTTCTCTCTAAAAGGAAATTGATAAGATATCTTATTTTTGTAATAAGATGAATTGTTGTCATAATTTTTTTTGCGCAATCTTGTCATTTCGACGAAGGAGAAATCTTCGTGAGAAGCTCGACAAAGATTGGCTTATTGGAACGGAGTTACTTGTGAAGATTTCTCCTTCGTCGAAATGACAACAATATGAGAATTGGGATGGAGCAAGATTTCAAACTTTGACAAAGTTCTTAAAGCATTAAATCTCGAAAAGCCTCATCAATATCTCCAAACTGAAACTGAAACCCATTTTCCAAAAGTCGTTTCGGAATCACATTTCTACTTTTCAAAACCAATTCGGTTTCTGTTCGAATAAAGAAACATCCGATTTCAAGAAAAAATTTGCTCATCGGAATTCCGAAAGGAAAACCAACTGCTTTTCTAAGTTTCTGCATAAAATCAGCATTTCTGATTGGTTCAGGAGAAACAATATTGATAATGCCGCCAAGTTCTTTTTCAATAATAAAATCAATTGCATTGGCAAAATCATCTTCATGAATCCAGCTTATAAACTGATTGCCGCTTCCTTGTTTTCCTCCAAAACCAATTTTGGACAAAGTTTTTAACGGAATAAAAGCACCGCCATTTTTCCCTAAAACAATCGAAGTCCGCAAAGCGGTTTTTAAAGTTTTTGGAGTTTCGGTTTTAAAGAATGCTTTTTCCCAAGAAAGTGCCACATTTATAGAAAAATCATTTCCAATTTCGCCGTCAATTTCATCCATCTGCTTGTCTAAAAAAAAACGATAAATAGTTGAGGTTGATGAATTCAGCCAATGTTTAGGCGGATTTTGGCAATTTAAAACAGCTTTGTTTAAAATCTTTGTACTTTCAATTCGGGATAAAAGAATTTCTTTTTTGTTTTCTTTCGTATAACGGCAATCAACAGATTTTCCTGCAAGATTTATTAAAACCGTTGCATTCTCCAATTCCTTTACCCAGCCAGAAAAAGTTCTGGCATTCCAGTTTACATATTTAATTCCGTCTACGATTTTCGATTTTCCACGAGTCAGAATTACAATTTCTTCAAATTTATTTTTGAAATGATTGACTAAAACTTGTCCTAAAAATCCAGTTCCTGCTGCGATTATGAGTTTGTTCATGTTGATGATTTTTTTCGCCACGAATTGCATAAATTTCCACGAATTAATATTATTAAAACAATTTAATAATTAGTGGAATTAATGTAATTCGTGGCAGACTTTAATTTAAAATAAAAAGCAAAGCAAGAATTCGATATAAAATCCAGGTGTAAGATAAATAAAAGGGAAGTTTTAAAACTTTGACTCTTCTAAAATGTTCTGTACACATAATCAAAACCGTAATTCCAAACCAACCTAAAACAAACATTTCCGGAAGATTGATAAACTGATTCAGAATCAAAACCGGAACTAAGATCAAAGATCCCATTAAAGAAACAGTCATTAAATTTCCAGCATAATTGATTATAGTTTTTTTATCGAATTTTAAAAGAAATAAGCTTTGAAAAACAATCTGTCCAAATGCCAAAATAATTTCTCTTGTAATATTTGATTTTGGTAAATTCGGAATCAAATTAGAATATCCAAATAAAACCAAACTCGTAATAGTTAATGCGAATCCAATAAAAATAAATCTGTATTTGTAATTGAAATCAGGCGTGCATTCTAATTTGTTTTCTTCTTTTACAGTTCCCGGAATGATTACTTTTCTGTTATAAGAAACAAAAGAATACATTTTTTTCAGAACAAAATGAATCGGTTTTACCGTTGCAATTTTTTCAATTAAAGGAAAAGAAAATCCAACCACTTTTATTAAACTATCAATTCCGTAAGTGACTGTTTTGGTTTTATTATTAATCAGCGCAATTTCATTTGGCGCTCGTTTTAAGTCTACGAAACTTTGTTCTTCATCAGAAAGTAGGCAATAAGATTTTCTTCCGTTTTCATCAAGCATTCCGCTTTTTACAAAGCCAGTTGTATACAAACTGCAAAGCGGACAATCTTCGTCATAAAGTAAAGTTTGGTTTTCGAGCGTTTTCATGATTTTTGGTTTTAAAGATGAATAGTTTTATGCGTATAATTTTTCTTCAACAGGAATCAATTTAATTTTGCGCTTGTTTTTAACCGTAATTTTTGATCCTGCGGCCAAGAAAGTAGAAGTTGGTTTTTGAGTTTGAAGAAATCCAAAATCGGTTCCGTAATTTTTTTCGAAATCAATATCAATTCGGTGATTTAAAACTTCAAATTGTTCCCATCTTGGATGTGTCACTTCATATTCAAAAGTGGTTTCTTCATCGATTTTGGTGTATCCAAAATAATGTTCTGTAATAAATTCTGCTTCAGAATCAATTTCGATTTTGCTTAACTCTTTTTTGGTTTCAATTTCAATTGAATTCCATTCTTTATCATTTTTCCATTGATAAATAAAAGTATTTGTGTTTACATTTTCGATGATTTCATGTTTCATTTTCTGCGTTTCATAATGTTCTTGATACAGTGTATTGGCGATAAAAGTGATGGCTTTTTTAGGGACAATTTCTTTAATGAAAACTACTCCGCGTTTCCATTCGCCATTTTCAAAACGTTTTACATAAAATCTCAGATTCACTTCTTCAAAATCGCTATGAAAGGGAACTTTTAATCCTAAAACTTTGGTGTTTTTAAACATAAATCCGACCAAACTTACGTAACATTTGTTGTTCCAAATGTCAATTTCAGTTCCTGCGGGAAGATATTTTTCTAAAATTTCAGCATCAATTTCATAATTGAAAAGTGCTAAGTTTTTCCATTCTGCTTTTAAGAAGTTCATGAGATTTATTTTTTAATTTTTTAAACTTTCAGAAAAAAATGAAACTTTAGTTTAAATTTTTTTATTTCATCATTTTTATAACCAGTTTTCCTAGCCAGTTATCATTAAATTCAGTCATTTTGTCCAACATATTGTCTGCTTTTAAAACGAAATCATATAATTTGGTAGTTTGATCTACAAAGTGTTTTTCTTCTGCAGAATCTTTCGCTTCGATAGTCGAAACTTCTTTTAAGATTTTTAGCGTTGGTTTGATTTCTCTTTTGCTTCTTTCTCTCGAGATTTTAACTGCTAATTCGTCTAAATCTTTTTCTGCCGTGAAGAATTCTTTTCTTTCTCCAGCTTTATATTCTTTATAAACAATTCCCCAATCCATTAAACCTCTTAAGTTCATACTGGCATTTCCGCGGGAAATCTGCAATTCTTCCATAATATCTTCCATAGAAACAGGCTCGTTTGAAACCATTAATAAAGCGTGGATCTGTGCCATCGTTTTATTAATGCCCCATTGAGAACCTAATGCTCCCCAGGTTTGTACAAACTTATTTTTTGCTTCTTTGAATTCCATAGGCCAAATGTAAGTAAAAGTTTTTAAACTTTCAAAAAGAACTGAAACATATTTAACGAATTATAAAGTTATGTTAATTGAATGCTTGAAATTTTTGATTAAATAATGATACGGCTATTTTTGTAAAAATCACATTTTATGGAATTATACTACACATTTTCGGTACTTATTGTACTAGCTTCTTTCTTCGCCTATTTAAATTTAAGATTTTTAAAACTTCCGGGGACCATTGGAATCATGATTATTGCCATGTTAGTTTCAGTGGGAATTCGTCTTTTGGGAGATTCTTACTTTCCTGCAACCACCAAACATTTTTTTGATTTGATAAAAGAATTTGATTTCAATGAGATCTTAATGGGAGCAATGTTGAACTTTCTATTATTTGCAGGAGCTTTACACGTAAACATGTCGGATCTTAAAGAACAAAAAGTTCCTATTATGATTTATTCGACAGTTAGTGTCGTTTTATCAGCGTTAATTATTTCTGTTCTGCTTTATTATATCGCACCGCTTCTCGGAATTACTATTCCCTATATATTTTGCTTAGTTTTTGGAACCTTAATTTCTCCAACCGATCCAATTGTGGTTTTAGGAGTTTTAAAAGAAGCTAAAGTTCCTAAAAGAATCGAAACTAAAATCGTTGGAGAATCGTTATTTAACGATGGAGTAGCGGTTGTAATGTTTGCTGTTGTTCTTAAAATGGCAACAGACCCAACATTTGATGCGACTTTTGGCTCAATTTCTTTGTTGTTTATAGAAGAAGGAATCGGCGGACTTTTATTAGGAGCGGTATTTGGATTTACAGCTTCAAGAGTCATGAAAAAAGTTGATGACTATAAAGTTTCGGTTTTAATCACGCTCTCTATAGTAACGGGCGGATTTTTAGTTGCACAAGCATTACACGTTTCTAGCCCGTTAGCAATGGTCGTAGCTGGATTGATTATTGGAAATTATGGTAAAAAAGTTGCCATGAGTGAAGTAACCAAAGATTATTTAGGAAAGTTCTGGGAACTTATTGATGAAATCTTAAATGCTATTTTATTCTTGTTTATTGGGTTTGAATTGTTGTTACTGCCAGATTTAAATAAACAATTAATAACAGGTTTTGTAGCCATTTTTATTGTTCTTTTTTCAAGATTAACGTCTATCGTTTTACCTTGGAAATTCTTTGATATCTTTAAGTTCTTCGGAATCAAATCTGCCTACAACAAAGGTTCTCTGATGGTCTTAGTTTGGGGAGGAATTCGCGGCGGAGTTTCTATTGCGTTAGTTCTTTCTATGCCCGAAGGAGAATATAAAAACCTTTTACTTGAAGTAACTTACATTGTGGTATTATTTTCAATCGTAGTACAAGGACTTACTGTTGGAAAATTAGCAAAAAGAGTTTTGGAGAAAGAGTAGAAAGAAAATAGAACATAGAACATAGAATAAAGAATAAAGAGTAAAGAGTAAAGAGTAAAGAATCAAAAATTAAGATTCTTATCTTTAGATTATAGACTAAATGTTTTATGAAAAAACCTGCAAGAACGCCTTGCAGGTTTTTTTATCGTTTGTCTTCTTTCGAATAATTGGATTCTCCGTTGATATTAATTTCTCCACCTAAAAAACGAGGTTGTCGATTTCTCAAAACATCAAAAAAAGATTTGAAGATTGAACCATATTCTCTAAAACAAACATAGTTATAGCCTAAATATTCTCCCTTATTTGCAGAATATCCAACCGATTTAATTCCGAGTTTGTTACCAATGTAAATCGCTCGGTTCAAATGATATTCCTGCGAAATTAAAGTTGCTTTTTTAATCTTAAAAATATGTTTGGCACGATACATTGTAGAGTAAGTGTCAAAGCCCGCATAATCAATAAAGATTTTTGTGGTATCAACTCCGTGATTAAAACAGTAGTTTTTCATAACGGTCAATTCATCATATTCTTCACGTCCGTTATCACCAGAAAGTAAAATTTTATTGATGCGTTTTGCTTTCCAAAGCATTATTCCTGCATCCAAACGGTCTTTTAAATATTTGCTTGGCTGGTTTCCATTAATTCCTGCGCCAAAAATGATTCCGACATCATTTTTAGGAAATCTTTTAATGGAATAATAAATGTTCTTTTTGGTCGAAGATTTTACGTAATAGTTTACAGCAACAATCGCAACTAATCCTAGGATTGCTAGGTAGAGGAAGATTTTAAAATATTTTTTCAAAGTTATTTTTTGTAAGATTAGATTTAAAAAGACGAAGATAACTAATTTTAACGGTAGACAAAATCAAATAAAAAAACCGAAGCATTTTACTTCGGTTTTGTCTAATATTCTAAGAAGTCTAAAAATCTAAGAAAGTCTATAAAAGTCCCGCTCTCTTCAGTAAAGCTTCCGGTTTTGGTTCCTGGCCTCTGAAACGTTTGTACAAAGTCATTGGATGTTCTGTTCCTCCTTTTGAAAGTACATTATCTTTGAATTTCTTTGCTACTTCTTCGTTGAAGATTCCCTTTTCCTGGAAATATTCAAAAGCATCAGCGTCTAAAACTTCAGCCCATTTGTAGCTGTAATATCCAGAAGAATAACCGCCTTGGAAGATATGAGAAAAAGCTGTACTCATCGCATTTTCTTTTACATCAGGATATAATTGTGTATTGGCAAATTGTTCCGTTTCAAAAGCTTTTAAGTCTGTAATATTGGTTGGATCTTGTCCGTGCCAAGCCATGTCTAAAAGTCCGAAACTTAATTGACGTAAAGTTGCCAAACCTTCTTGGAAACTCGCACTTTCTTTAATTTTTTGTACATATTCAATCGGAATGATTTCTCCCGTTTCATAATGATTCGCAAACAAAGCCAAAGCTTCTGGTTCGTAACACCAGTTTTCCATAATCTGACTTGGTAATTCTACAAAATCCCAATAGACAGAAGTTCCTGATAAACTTGGGTAAACTGTGTTAGCCAGCATTCCGTGTAAACCATGTCCGAATTCGTGGAATAAAGTCGTAACTTCATTAAAAGTCAATAACGACGGTTTTGTCTCGGTTGGTTTTGTAAAATTACAAACATTCGAAATGTGTGGTCTTTCGTTTACGCCGTCTTTTACATATTGTGATTTGAATGAAGTCATCCAAGCACCGTTTCTTTTTCCTTTTCTTGGGAAGAAATCAGCGTAGAAAATCGAAACTAAATTTCCGTTAGCATCTCTTACTTCATAAGTTGTAACTTCTTCGTGGTATTTATCAATATCATAAACTTCGGTAAAAGTTAAACCGTATAATTTTTTGGCAACTGTAAAAGCGCCTTCCAATACTTTTTCTAATTGAAAATAAGGTTTCAGTTTTTCGTCATCTAAATTAAAAAGCTGTTGTTTTAATTTTTCAGAATAATAAGCGCCGTCCCATTTCTCTAATTGTTCGATTCCGTCCAGTTCTTTCGCGAAAGCGGTTAATTCTGCAAATTCTTTTTGAGCTGCCGGTTTTGCTTTTGCCAATAAATCATTTAAGAAAGAGAAAACTTTTTCCGGACTTTCGGCCATTCTTTCTTCCAGAACAAAATGTGCGTGAGTTTTATAACCTAATAAATTGGCTCTTTCAAAACGTAATTTTGCAATTTTTAAAACGTTTTCCTGATTATCGAATTCGTTATTTTGAAATGCTTTTGCACCAAAAGCAATTGCCATCTTTTTACGCAATTCACGATTGTCAGCATAAGTCAAAAACGGAACATAACTTGGGTGATCTAAAGTGAAAATCCAGCCTTCTTTTTCTTGATTTTTGGCTAATAATCTAGCGGCTTCGATTGTTCCTTCTGGCAAACCTGACAAATCTTTTTCATCTGTTAAATGCAATTCGAAGTTGTTGGTTTCTGCCAAAACATTTTCGCCAAACTGCAGACTTAACTTAGATAATTCTTTGTCAATTTCTCTTAACTGATTTTTCTTGTCTTCTGGTAAATTGGCTCCGTTTCTAGAAAAACTTTTATATTTTTTGTCTAATAAAGTTGTTTGCTCTGGGTTGAGGTTCAAACTATCTTTTTGATCGTAAACTGCTTTTACTCTCGCAAACAAATCGGCATTTAGACGAATGTCATTTCCAAATTCTGAAAGCAGGGGCGAAACTTCCTGAGCAATTTTCTGCATTTCGTCATTCGTTTCAGCCGAATTCAAATTGAAGAAAATACTCGAAAGACGATCTAAAATATCGCCTGAAAAATCCATTGCTACGATTGTGTTTTCAAAAGTCGGCGCATCCGGATTATTTACGATTGCATCGATTTCGACTTTAGCCAAGGCTATTCCTTCATTAAATGCAGGAACATAATCTTCGATTTTAATCTGCGAAAAAGGTGCAGTGTTATGTTTGGTGTTGAAATATTGTGTTAATACGCTCATGGTGTTGTTGTGTTACGCAAAGGTTCGCTAAGAAGACAAAGAGCTTCGCAAAGTTTTTTAAATCACTCTTTGCGAAGCTTTGTGTTTGTTTTGTGAATCTCTTTGGAATTAACTTATTTATTAAGACCTTCAGCAGCTTTATTAACTGCCGCTTTCAATTCTTCTTTATAAGAAATAATAGTATCTAAAACTTTTTTATCGTGACTTCCGATGATTTGTGCTGCTAAAATCCCGGCATTTTTTGCTCCGTTCAAAGCAACTGTTGCAACGGGAACGCCGCCTGGCATTTGGAGAATTGATAAAACCGAATCCCATCCATCAATAGAATTGCTTGATTTTACAGGAACTCCAATTACAGGAAGTGGAGACATTGAAGCGACCATTCCAGGTAAATGCGCAGCTCCTCCAGCTCCAGCAATAATTACCGAAATTCCGCGTGTATGTGCATTTTTACTGAAATCGAATAATTTCTCTGGCGTTCTGTGTGCCGAAACGATATCTACTTCAACTTCTACATTAAACTGTTTTAATATGTCGATTGCATCTTGCATAACTGGCATGTCTGAGATGCTTCCCATTATAATGGCTACTTTGCTCATGTGTGTTTTGTTTATTTTGTTTCAGAGTTTCAGGTTTCAAGTTTTGTTGAGACTGAAAATTGTTTGTTTTGTTTAAGAGTTTATTTCTTTTTATTTTGATATTCAAAAAAAGCTTTAAAAGTTTTTGAAATAGCAAAGTGATAGATCGAAATACTGTATATTGTAACTATTACTAAAACAGGAATTAAATTTCCTATAAAAATGTTAGCTACAAATAAACTAATTAATGCAAAAGGAATGGAAATCGAAAACAGTACAATGATTAAAACTTTAGCCCATTTTTTTCCAATATAAATTAAATACAACAGACCAAAGGTTAAGAGAAATCGGATTATTTGTGAAATCAATTTTGTTATTTGAATTTCGGGATATACCGACTGATATTTATAAGTTGTATATAATGAAATTAGCAAAATACTAATGGAGATTAGGATGGTTTGTTTTCGGCCTATTTTTGCTAATTGATTCATCTTTTTTAATTTATATACTAATCACTTTAATAGTATTCTTAACTTCCTCAGCAATTCGTCTGGCTTCTTGCATATTTTCATTTACAATCGTAACGTGGCCCATTTTTCTGAAAGGACGCGTTTGTTTTTTACCGTAAATATGAGGAGTAACGCCGTTCCATCCTAAAATGGTTTCGATATTTTCATAAACTACGTCTCCAGAAAATCCTTCGGCGCCTACTAAATTTACCATAACTCCGGCAACTTTACTGTCAGTATTTCCTAACGGAAGATCTAAAATAGCGCGTAAATGATTTTCGAATTGTGAAGTATAACTCGCTTCAATAGAATAATGTCCAGAATTGTGTGGGCGAGGAGCAACTTCGTTTACCAAAATTTCATCGTCCTGAGTTTGGAACATTTCAACTGCCAAAAGACCAACATGATTAAAATTCTCTGAAACCTTTAAGGCAACTGCTCTTGCTTTTTCAGCTACTTTATCATCGATTCTTGCTGGGCAGATTACGTATTCAACCTGGTTTGCTTCTGGGTGAAATTCCATTTCGACAACAGGGTACGTTTTCATTTCTCCTGATGGATTTCTTACCACAATTACTGCCAATTCATTTTTGAACGGAACCATAGTTTCTGCAATGCATTCTACATTTGGAAGCGTATCTAAATCTGAAGCTTGGCGAACTATTTTCACGCCATTTCCATCATAACCAAATTCAGTGCATTTCCATACAAATGGTAATTGTAAATCGTTGATTTTAGATTTTAGTTGATCTAAATTTTCGAATCTTTCAAATGGTGCAGTTGGGATATTATTTTTAGCGTAAAAATCTTTTTGAACACCTTTATTCTGAATTCCTTTTAAAGTTTTTGGAGATGGATATACTTTTAGGCCCTCGTTTTCTAATTGCGTTAAAGCTTCAAGATTGACCAATTCGATTTCGAAAGTCAAAACATCGACTTGTTTCCCGAAGTTGTAAACGGTTTCATAATCCATTAAATCGCCTTGAAAGAATTTGTTGCAAGCGATTTTACTAGGCGCTTCGTCACTCGGATCTAGAACGTAAGTTTGTATATCAAATTTTCGGGTATCGAACAAAAGCATTTTACCCAATTGTCCGCCACCTAATATTCCCAATTTAAAATCAGAAGAAAAATAATTCATTTTGTGTTGTTGTTTTTGCAAAGATACCTTTTAATCTTTTTTTAGCCAAAATTTAGTTTTTTGCCACAGATTAAAAAGATTAGAAATGATTTTTTATTTGCCACGAATTATACAAATTTTCACTAATTATTTTAGAAAATGAGTTAAATAAAGATTTGTGGAAATTTGTATAATTCGTGGCGACTCAAATTATTTTATTTTCTTCAAAACTTCTTTAGCTACAGCTTTGTAAGCGGCGGAATGATCTCCGAAATCTTTGTCAATAATTACTTTTAGTTCGGGATGAATCCAATCGTAATGATTTCCTAGAATGTATAAAGTTCTAATGGAATAGGCTTTTGTTGCGACTTTAACATCACTTATAAGCCAGTCAAAACTTGCTTCGATGCAGTCTTGTAGATTTTCTTCAGAAAGTTTAATGCAGTTTTCGTTTTTCTTGTAATGTGATTTTATAAGAAGCTGTACCACTTTTGCAATTGGGCGAAGCGAACTTTCATCTTTTAAAACTTTCAAGTTGGAACAGAAAAAATCGAGATGAGGCTGAAGCCAATTTAATTCTTCATAAGAAACAAATTCCAAAATCCAGCAGGCTTTATGATTGTTTTTGTCTTGGGGAGAAAAGCAAATCGAAACCAATTCTTTATAAAGTGAGTGGTTTTCTAAAACATCTTGCGCTGCCTTGAGACGGTTTTCTCTATAAGCATTTACGTAATCCAATTTTTTTTGCAATTCAGACGGCATCGTTTTTTGGTATTTAATACAAGGCTAAAATAAGTAATTTAATGAGATAATTCCGTAATAATTTATTGGCAAGCCTGGATAATAAAATCTTGGTTGCGCATTTCCAACTGCTGTTGCGTTGGTTAAAATCATCGAAGCATATTTTTCATTTGTTATGTTATTTACGCCAGCATCAAAATGTGCTTTTAAACCCGATAGAATTTCGAATTGATAACCGGTTTTTAAATTTAAAAGAGAATAAGAATCCGAAAAATTGGCATTTAAATCATTCATTGGGATTTTATCTGTGAACTGAAAATCGGCTGAAAGATAAAACCCTGAATTTGTGTTTAGAATAAAACCAGCGCTTGCTGTATTGGCAGGAACTCCAGTTAGTTTGTTTCCAGAATAATCATTTCCGTTATCGACAAATTCTTTGAATTCATAATTTCCAATTGAAGTTCCGACATAAGAATTTAAATTAAAAGTTTGATTGATTGGCCAATTGTGGTTTAATGAAATTTCGATTCCTTCATGAAAAGTTTTTCCAGCATTTACGCCTTCGTATTGATCGTCACCAATTCTTTTCGCAACCAATAAATCTTTAATTTCCATTCGGTAAATGGCAATTTGTGTATAAAGTTTTTTGTTGAAGAAATGCAATTTTCCGCCCAATTCAAAATTATAACCTGTTTCGGGTTTAATGTCTGGATTAATGTTTCCTGTTGAGGTTAAAGTTTCTTCGGTCGCAGGAAGAGAAAATCCTCGGCTTACAGAAAAGTAAAAAGTCTGAATTTCATTTGGTTTAAATAAAAAAGAAAGTTGTGGCGAAAAAATCCCGTCATAACTATATTTTTCCTTCGGATTATTCGCGGAAGCAGGAAAATCATTCTGAAGTTCAAATTTGGTTTTGTTGTAATTTAATCCTGCTTGAATTTCAAATCGATCAGAAAGTAAAGTTCTAATTTGAGAAAAGATATTGTAAAAATCTCTTTTTTGATCAGTTGCTGTAAGTTGATCGCCTTGCAAACTTCCATTTCCATTATTTTGCTGATAGAGATTTTCGAAAGTATTACCGCTGTAATTATCTCGGAAATATTCAATTCCGCCCATAAATTGATTGTTGATTTTTCCGATTGTAAAATCTCCTGAAAATTGAGTTCTCACGCCTGATGCAAAAGTATATTGGCGTAAAATATCAAAAGGACGTGGTTCGTTGCTGTCTTTATAATTAATAAAAACAGAAGTCGAATTGTTGAGGTGGTCGTTTATTTTGAAATCATAAGCCAATCCGCCAAGAGTCGATTTGTATTCTTTAAAACCTTGTGAAGCGACCCACGTGGGTGCGCCCAACTGCGGATTATTGTCGAAAGCCGTTTTGTTTATGGAACTTGGAATATAAGCTTTCAAATAAGTATAATTCGAAAAATAAGTGAGTTTGCTGTTTTTCTTCCTGAATAATTCTCCAGAAAGTGTAATTCCTTCGCGATTATAGGCGCTGTTTTCGCGCCAGCCATCTGTTTTTAAATTGTGATAATTCATACTTACGGAAGCGCTTTTTTCATTCAAATCAAAACTGACTCTGTTTTTCAATAATCCAAAAGAACCAAAAACAGAACTCATTTCAGCTTGATATTCGCCTTTTTTTAATGTTTGAGGAGAAATTAAAATCGCGCCACCCAAACCCGCTCCGTAAATACTCGAAAGCGGTCCTTTTATAACTTCAAGTTGATTGATGTTTTGAAGATCAATATCGTCAATAACCGTTTCACTGTTTCCAGAAGTCAAAGGAATGCTTCCGTAAAAAGCTCTGATTTTATTCGTCCCATAAGGAGTTCTCGCACCGATTCCGCGAATCGAAATTCGGGTTGTCGTGATATTTGACGATTGCATAAAAACGCCAGGAATTGTATTAATGACATTGCTAATGTCTGTAGTGTTATTTCGAAGTAATTCTTTTTCGGATAAAATGCCAATCGATGCGGGACTATTCTGTAAATCACGATTGATATGAAGCGGACTTATTAAAACTTCATTCAGTTTTTGAGTTTTGACAGAATCAATATTTAGGACTTCTTTTTCTTGTGCAATGAGATTTTGTAAAATCGAAAAAACAATAATTAGAAAATAGTATTTTTTTAAAAACATATATTTTATGTAGCAATTCTTGGAATTTGGAATTTAATCTGAACAGATTAGTATCTAAGATTTATTTTAACACATAGAAACATAGCATTGATTGAGGCAAAAAAGGCGTTTCAATTATTATAGCAACTTCTTTTTAAACAAAAATCTATGTCTCTATGTGTTTAAAATCTTTTTATAGTTGGAATTTGGAATTTTTTAGTTTGGAATTTAGTTTTATTATTTCTTTGCCGCAACCTTCCAAATAGTATTACTACTGTCGTCATTTACCAAAAGCGATCCGTCATTCATAACTGTTACAGCAACTGGACGTCCGTAAACTTCTGCTTTGTTTTCATCAGAAATAAATCCGGTTAAAAAATCTTCTGGTTTTCCTGAAGGTTTTCCATCTTTAAAAGGAACAAAAAGGACTTTATAGCCAGAAATTTTAGAGCGGTTCCAAGAACCATGCTGACCTACAAAAGCGCCGTTTTTATATTTTGCAGGAAAAGCATCTTTAGTATAAAAAGCCAACCCTAAAGAAGCAGTATGAGAACCTACAGGAACATCAGGAACAATAGCTTTTTCAACCAAATCTTTTCTTTCACCTTTCAATCTTGGATCAGGAATACTTCCAAAATAAGAATATGGCCATCCGTAGAAACCATCTCTTTTTACACTTGTAATATAATCTGGAACTAAGTCGTCGCCCAATTCGTCGCGTTCATTTACAGCTGTCCACAGTTCTTTGTTGGCAGGATTCCAGTCCATTCCCACTGGATTTCTAAGACCCGAAGCGAAGATTTTTTCTCCAGTTCCGTCAGGATTAATTTCTAAAATCGCTGCACGACGCACTTCTTTGTCCATTCCGTTTTCGCCAACATTACTACCAGAACCTACAGAAACGTATATTTTGTTTCCGTCGGGGCTTGCCAATAAATTTCTAGTCCAGTGATTGTTGTAACCTCCTGCAGGAAGTTCAAGGATTTTTTCGCCCTTAGTTTCTAACTTAAGTGGATTGTTTTTATAAGTATAACGGTATAATCCGTCTGTATTGGCAATGTAGAAAAAGTCTTTAAGAACCAGCATTCCGAAAGGTTTGTTTAGTCCAGAAATAAAAACTTCTCTAGTTTCAAATTTTCCATCTTTGTCTTTATCTCTTAAAACTGTAATTTGGTTTTTGCTGGTACGAGTTCCGCTTTCGACCACAAAAATATCTTGGTTTGGCGCAATGTAAGTCCAACGCGGATTCTCAAATCCGTCAGCAAATTTAGTTACGGTAAAACCTTCAGGAGCTTTTGGAGTTTTGCCAGTAGGCCAGCCAACCACTTTACTATTGTTGGTTTTGGATTCGGTTGCGTAGGGCGGAGGAAGCTTAATATCTCCAATGGCGGTTTTTACAACATTGCTCGGCTGTTTAGCCAAAGCTTCTTTTTCTTCTTTTTTTACTTGCCCATTGCAGGCAGTCATTAAGGCTAATAATGGGATTGAAAATAAGGTTAAGGATTTTTTCATTGGTTTTTTGGAGTTAAATAATTATAGGACAACAATTTACTTAAAATTAGAATAGTCTCAAAAAATAATTTGTAAACATTAACTGATATTTAACATTCTTAAAAAATATCTCGATACAGTCTATTTTGATAGAAGCAGTTAAGTTCTAATTCTTTATCTTTGTCCATTATTTTAAAATGAAAAATAATGATACAACTTCACGATAAACAATTTGTTCCGTTTATTTCGGCTAAAGAAATTGATTTTGCTTTAACTAAAATAGTGGTTCAGGTCGAAGATGATTTTGGAGATGATACGCCAATTTTTATTGGAGTTTTGAATGGCGCCTTTATGGTAGTGTCAGATTTTTTGAAAAAATATAAAAAACCTTGCGAGGTTTCGTTTATCAAAATGGCATCGTATGAAGGAACTGAAACAACAAATTCGGTTAAAGAACTAATTGGAATTAATCAAGATTTATCTGGAAGAACGGTAATTATTATCGAAGATATTATTGATACTGGAAACACAATCGAAGAATTAAAGCATTTGTTTAAAGCACAGAATGTAAAGCATTTTAAAATTGCGACATTGTTTTTTAAACCAGAAGCGTATAAAAAAGATATAAAAATAGATTATATCGGAATTAGAATTCCGAATAAATTTATTGTAGGTTACGGTTTAGACTACGATGGTCTTGGAAGAAACCTAACTGAAGTTTACAAATTAGCAGAATAACAAAACACAACTAAATATTCATTTAAAGACTTCTGAAAGACAGAAGTAACAACACTCATTTCAATTATGATTAACATCGTTTTATTTGGAAAGCCTGGTGCAGGAAAAGGAACTCAGGCAGAATTTTTAAAAGAAAAATACAATTTAACACACCTTTCAACAGGAGATATTTTTCGTTTCAATTTAAAAAATGATACTGAACTAGGAAAAAAAGCAAGAGTTTTTATGGACAATGGAGAATTAGTTCCTTGCGAAGTAACAACTGCAATGTTAATTGATGAGGTTAAAAAACATCCAGATACTGCAGGATTTTTGTTTGACGGTTATCCAAGAACAATCAATCAGGCAGAAGCTTTAGATAAATTTTTACCAACAATTGGTTCAAGCGTAACAGCAACAATCGCTTTAGAAGCTGATGATGAGATTTTGGTAGCGCGTTTATTAGAAAGAGGAAAAACAAGCGGAAGAGCTGATGATCAAGACGAAGAAAAAATTCGTGTAAGATATCAAGAATATAATGAGAAAACAGCTCCGCTTATTGGATATTACAAAGAACAAAATAAATTTCATGCCGTAGACGGTATCGGAACTATTGAACAAATTACAGAGCGCTTAACGTCAGTTATAGATAATTTGTAGAAGCTTTTTAAGCTGTACGTTACCCCGATAATTATCGGGCTCAAAAAAACTATTTTTCTAACTCTAAAACGAGCTTTTCAAATGTTTTTGACAATCAATGTTTTTGGGTTAGAAAAATTAGTTTTTTAATTGACAGCCTTAATAAATTGAACACAAATTGCATTTAACGAGACCATTTTTTAACGAATCCCCTATCAATTGGAAATACTAATTATATTTTTTCTAATTCTATTAAACGGAGTTTTCTCCATGTCTGAAATCGCCTTGATTTCGGCCCGTAAAAACAGGCTTGAAACAGCGGCAAAAAAAGGCAACAAGAGTGCTAAAACGGCACTCGATTTAGCCAATTCCCCAAATAAATTTTTATCTACTGTACAAATCGGAATTACCTTAATCGGAATTTTGACGGGTATTTATTCTGGTGACAAAATCACTGCCGATGTAGAGCTTTTTGTGGCAGGTTTTGTAGCTCTTAAACCTTATGCACATTCAATTGCAGTTGGAATTGTAGTGGTAGTTTTAACTTTTTTCTCATTGGTTTTGGGAGAATTACTTCCAAAACGAATCGGATTAAATTATCCGGAAGCTATTGCTAAAATGGTTGCAATGCCAATGAAAGTGATTTCGATTATTACGGCGCCATTTATTTGGCTTTTAACTTCATCAACAGATTTTTTGCTGAATGTTTTTCAGATAAAGCCAACTGCTGACGGAAAAGTAACAGAAGAAGAAATTAAAGCCATTATTAAAGAAGGTACAGAAGTAGGAGAGGTTCAGGAAATAGAGCAAGATATTGTGGAGCGTGTTTTCCATATCGGAGATAGAAAAGTAAGTTCGTTAATGACGCACAGAAAATCTGTTGATATGCTTCCATTAAAAGCAGACAGAGAAAAGATCAAAGAATTGGTAGTTCAGGATCTGCACACTGTTTATCCAGTTTACAACGATAATTATGATGATATTGTTGGAGTTGTAACGCTTAAAAATATTTTTGCTAACATCGAAAACGATAATTTTGATTTGTCAGCAATAGTTTCTGATGCACCTTATTTAATGGAGCAGACAACAGCCTATAAAGCTTTAGAAAATTTCAAGAAAACGGGAGTTCATTACGCTTTAGTTTCTGATGAATATGGTGTTTTTCAAGGTTTAATTACTTTGAATGATATTCTAGAAGCTTTAGTTGGAGATGCATCTGAGTTTTATAAAGATGAATTCCAGCTTATAGAAAGAGAAGACGGTTCATGGCTGGTTGACGGACATTATTCGTTACACGATTTCTTAACTTATTTCGAGTTAGACGAACTAACAAACGATTACGAAGTAAACACTGTAAGCGGAATGATTATGACTGAGCTTTCTCATATTCCAAAAGAAGGCGAAAAATTAGTTTGGCAGAAATTCGTCTTAGAAGTAATCGATATGGACGGAGTTAAGATTGACAAAGTGCTTGTGAGAGCATTGAAAGAGTAGAGAAAATTTGTTTTAAGTTTCAGGTTTTAAGTTTCAAGTTGCGTAATGCATAACCTGAAACCTGAAACCTGAAACTTGAAACTTTACATAAACAAAGAAAATGACAGAAGGAAATTTTGTAGACTACGTTAAGATATATGTTTCTTCCGGAAAAGGAGGAAAAGGATCTACGCATTTACATAGAGAGAAATTTATTGAAAAAGGAGGTCCCGACGGAGGAGATGGAGGCCGTGGAGGACATGTGTATTTAGTTGGAAATAAAGGACTCTGGACATTATTTCATTTAAAGTTTGCACGTCACATTAAAGCTGGTCACGGTGGAGATGGGGGTGGCGATCGCAGTACTGGTGCAGATGGAGAAGATAAAATCATTGAAGTGCCATTAGGAACTGTTGTAAAAGACAAGGAAACTGGAGAAACACTTTTTGAAATTACGGAACACGGAGAAAAACAGATTCTTGCAAGAGGAGGAAAAGGAGGTTTAGGGAACTGGCATTTTAGAAGTTCTACAAACCAAACGCCTCGTTACGCACAGCCAGGTTTGCTTGGGATAGAAATGGATGTTATTCTTGAACTTAAAGTTTTGGCCGATGTTGGTTTGGTTGGTTTTCCAAATGCTGGAAAATCTACATTATTGTCTGTATTAACTTCAGCAAAACCAAAAATTGCTGATTATCCTTTTACAACATTAAAACCAAATTTAGGGATTGTAGCTTACAGGGATTTTCAATCTTTTGTAATTGCCGATATTCCTGGAATTATTGAAGGTGCTGCCGAAGGAAAAGGTCTTGGGCATTATTTCTTGCGTCATATTGAGCGTAACTCGACTTTATTATTTTTAATTCCAGTTGATACCGCTGATATCAAAGAAGAATATGATATTTTGGTTAATGAATTGACTAAATACAATCCTGAAATGCTGGATAAAGAACGTCTTGTTGTTATTTCAAAATGCGATATGTTGGATGACGAATTAAAAGCAGAGCTGAAAGCAGAATTAGATGTTTCGTTCAACGGAGTTCCTTATATGTTTATTTCGTCTGTTGCCCAGCAAGGTTTAACAGATCTGAAAGACAGACTTTGGAAAATGCTTAACGAGTAAAAGTACTTTACTAAAAATATAAAACCCGACAATACTAGTTATTGTCGGGTTTTTACTTTTTTGCACGAAAAAACAAAAAAGAATTAAGATGGCTAGATCTTGTCTAATTACAATCCAAAGTTTTTAGATATTCCGATGTTTAAAGTTTTTCCAAAGTTAAAACCAAAACGCTCTTGTCTTGGATCATTTTTTCCATCAAGATTATCGTAATTGATTCCTCCAATAGAGAAATTTAAACCAAATCCTCTTTTCATATTAATGAATAAAGCTGGAGTAAGACTTACATACATTCCTTTTGCATCATTAACATTGGTAGATTGGTATCCAGCACCTAGATCACCAAAAACAGAAAACACATCTGAAAGCGGTACAGTATAACGTACAAAACCTCCAATTTTATATTTTTCATTTGTATCAGTTCCTTTTGTTTTTACGTTCACAATAGAACCTTCAACTCCAGCTGTCCATTGGTCAGCAAACTGATATCCAACTTTTGGAGAAAATTCAAAATTTTCAAGTTTTGATTCTCCAATTTTCTCAGAGGAGAATCCAACATTTCCGCCTAATAGGATAGAGTTTTTCTGTGCACTTGCGATAGTTGTAAATAAAATTACAACTGCTACTAACAATTTTTTCATTTTAATTTAATTTTTATTTGGATGGCAAATGTAGTAGAAAACAATTTGTAAGAAAAGAATTAATATTTAATTTTAAATTTGAAAGTTTATTTTTATAAATAATGATTTTAATTAAAGATTAAAATTGTTTTATCTGACATTTTTATAATTTTTTGTGAAGTAACTTTCAAAATTTAAAGGTTATTCTTGTTTTACTAAAATTGTGAATTTCGCAAAATCACCTTTTTGTTTTGTTTGTTATGTTTAGTTTATGATTGTTTAGCTCATTTTTTTTGCGAAAATGAGTTATATTCGCATCACTTAAACAAAATAACATGAAAAAAGTAATTTTATTCTTGACCATGTGCCTTATGGCTTTCCCAATGAGAGCCGATGAAGGAATGTGGTTTTTGATGTTTATCGAAAGATTGAACCATAGGGATATGGAAAAAATGGGCTTGCAATTGACAGCCGAAGAAATTTACAGTATCAACAATCATAGCTTAAAAGATGCGATTGTACAATTCAATGGAGGATGTACAGCTGAAATCGTTTCAAACAGCGGATTGGTATTGACTAATCACCACTGTGGATATAGCGCGATTGCAGAACTTTCAACAGCAGAACAAAATCATTTGAAAAATGGTTTCTGGGCAAAAAATCGTTCAGAAGAACTAAAGCCTAAATCTTTATACGTTCGTTTCTTTGTTCGTATGGATGATGTCTCAAAAAGAATCTTGTCTAAAGTAAATGATACTATGACAGAAACGGAAAGAAACAAAATCATTCAGCAAGAAATCGCTTTAATTGAAAAAGAAAACAGCGAAAATGGAAAATACACTGTTTCTGTTCGTCCTTTCTTTCAAGGAAATGAATATTACTATTTTGTTTACCAAGATTATACAGATGTACGTTTAGTTGGAACTCCTCCTGAAAGTGTTGGTAAATTTGGTGGAGATACAGACAACTGGGAATGGCCTCGTCAAACTGGAGATTTCTCTATGTTTAGAGTTTATGCAGATAAAAACGGAAATCCTGCTGCATATTCTAAAGACAATGTGCCATTGCAACCAAAACACCATTTACCTGTAAGTTTAAAAGGAGTAAAAGAAAATGATTTTGCAATGATCTTAGGTTATCCAGGAAGAACAAACCGTTGGATGCCAGCTGGAGGAATTGAGCAAAACATTAAATATGCTTATCCTGCTTGGGTTGAAGGTGCAAAAACCGGAATGGACGTAATGAAAAAGTATATGGATAAAGATGCGACTGTTCGTTTAGACTATGCTTCTAAATATGCTTCGACTGCAAACTACTGGAAAAACCGTCAAGGTATGATAGATGCTTTAACAAAAGCTGGAACTGTTGATACAAAAGCAGAACAAGAAGATAAATTCTACGAGTGGGCAAGTAAACCTGCAAACAAAGAAAAGTACGAGAATGTAATTCCGACTATCAACGATTATTACAGAGAAACAAACTTAAAAGCACGTCACGATAATTATTTGATGCAGCTTTTACGTACTTCTAGTTATGCTACTGGACCTGCTAATTTAGGAAATGCATTAATTGCTTACTACAAAGAAAATGATGCTAAGAAAGCAGAAATGCTTCCTAAAATCAATTCAATGGTTGAAAGTATTTATGGTGAGTTTTATGCTCCATTAGAAAAAGACATTTTGACAGCCCAATTGAATTTGTACGCTTCAAAAGGTGCTGAATATGGACTTGCTTCAGAAATTGCAAAAATGAAAACAGCTAACAATGGTGATTTTACTGCAGATGTAGCAAAAGCAACGGAGATTAGCTATTTTACAAATAAAGAAAAAGTATTGGCATTTTTAGCTGATCCAAAACCATTAGCAATTGTACACGATCCGTTGTATATTATTTCTAATGATTTATTGACAAAATACCGTTCTAAAACAGACGATCAAGCAAAAGCTGATGATGGTTTTGCAACTGCTTACCGTAAATTGGTTGAAGGTTTAAGAGAATCTAAATTGAATGCAATTAAATATCCTGATGCAAACTCTACGTTGAGGTTAACTTACGGAAAAGTTCGTGCTTTACCTGCAGATCCTCGTAACGATGCAAAAATCAATAACTATACTACAATGGAAAGTATGGTTAAAAAATACAAAGCGGGAGATCAAGAATTTGACTTACCAGCTCGTTTATTGGAATTGAACAAGAAAAAAGATTTCGGACAGTATGCTGATAAAGCTGGATACATGCCAGTAAACTTCTTAACTGATAACGATATCACTGGAGGAAATTCAGGTTCGCCGGTTCTTAACGGAAAAGGAGAATTAATCGGAATTGCTTTTGACGGAAATATCGAAGCTATGGCTGGAGACGTTATCTTTGATCCTAAATTACAAAGAACGATCAACGTTGATATTCGTTATGTGCTTTGGATTATTGATAAATATGCTGGTGCTAAAAATATTATTGATGAATTGACGATTGCTAAATAATCTTTAGTTCTGATTATAAATACCAAACCCGACAGGATTTAAAAACTTGTCGGGTTTTTTGATGTCTTCTAATTAATTTATCTTTAAAACCAAATGATAGAATCTATAATTCCTTATTTTTGAAGAATAAATTATTGAGTTTAATAAGTTATTTGCCATTTCGATTAACCGATTAAACAGTTTAACGATTAAACATTTTAAATGAAAACACATTTCATCGCCATTGGCGGAAGCGCTATGCACAACCTTGCATTAGCATTACATAATAAAGGATATCAGGTTACAGGAAGTGATGATGCTATTTTTGAACCTTCAAAATCAAGATTAGAGAAAAAAGGAATTCTTCCTGCAGAAATGGGTTGGTTTCCGGAAAAAATCACTTCAGATATTGATGCGATTATTTTAGGAATGCATGCAAAAGCAGATAATCCTGAATTATTAAAAGCGCAGGAATTAGGTTTAAAAATCTATTCGTATCCAGAATTTTTATACGAACAATCTAAAAATAAAACGCGTGTCGTAATTGGTGGTTCTCACGGAAAAACAACGATTACTTCGATGATTCTTCATGTAATGCATTATCATAATATTGCTGTCGATTATATGGTTGGAGCACAGTTGGAAGGTTTTGATACAATGGTACATCTAACTGAAGAAAATGATTTTATGGTTTTGGAAGGTGATGAGTATTTATCTTCTCCAATTGATAGACGTCCTAAATTTCATTTGTATCAACCCAATATTGCCTTAATTTCCGGAATTGCTTGGGATCATATTAATGTTTTTCCAACGTATGAAAACTACGTTGAACAGTTTGAGATTTTCATCGAAAAAATTACAAACGGTGGCATTTTGGTTTACAATGAAAATGATCCAGAAGTAAAACGTGTTTCAGAAGCTGCCACAAATCCGATTAGAAAAATTGCGTATTCAACTCCAGAATATTCGGTGAGTGATGGTGTAACTTTATTGAAAACCCCAGAAGGAGATATGCCCATTGAAGTTTTTGGAGCGCATAATTTAAATAATTTGGCCGGAGCAAAATGGATCTGCCAAAATATGGGAGTAGACGAAGAAGATTTCTACGAAGCAATTGCAAGTTTTAAAGGTGCATCTAAACGTTTGGAAAAAATTGCAGAAGGAAAAGGAAAAGTAGCCTATAAAGATTTTGCACATTCGCCAAGTAAAGTGGCTGCGACAGCTAAAGCCGTAAAAGAACAATATCCAAATAGAACTTTGGTAGCTTGTTTAGAGTTGCATACGTACAGCAGCTTAAATGCCGAGTTCTTAAAAGAATATGAAGGAGCATTAGAATACGCTGATGTTGCAGTAGTTTTTTATTCGCCAGATGCGGTAAAAATTAAACAATTAGAGGAAGTTACTTATGAGCAGATTGCAGCTTCATTCAATAGAAAAGATTTAATTATTTATACCAATCCAGCTGAATTTAAGGAATATTTATTCAATTTAAATCTCGATAACTCTGCACTTTTATTAATGAGTTCAGGAAACTATGGAGGTTTAAATTTTGACGAAGTAAAAGGGCTGATTAATTAGGGAATTTGATAATTAGTCAATTAGATAATTTGCCGGCTGTTTTCATACAGTCGGCTTTTTTTGTTTTTTAGAAATCGATATTTTTTTTTGAAAGATTTTTCTTCTTTTTAATATCTTCGTCTTTCAAAATTAATATTATGGAAGGAGGGCATTTCGCTATAAAAAATTGGTCAGATGATGACAAACCTCGTGAAAAATTAATTCTCAAGGGAAAGGATGCTTTAAGTGATGCTGAATTATTGGCCATCTTGATTGGTTCTGGTAGCCGCAATGAATCTGCTGTTGCGTTAAGTCAAAGGATTTTAGCATCTTCAAAAAATCTAAATGCCTTAGGAAAAATGACTCTTTCTCAGCTAATGCAATTTAAAGGCATAGGTGAAGCAAAAGCTGTTTCGATCGTAGCAGCTTTGGAATTAGGCAGAAGGCAAAGAGCAGAAGATATAGTAAAACTTAAAAAAATAACTTCAAGTAAGGCTGTTTTCGATATCATGCAACCCATTATCGGTGAACTTCCTCATGAAGAGTTTTGGGTGCTTTTTCTTAATAATTCAAATAAAGTTATTTCTAAATCGCAATTAAGTAAAGGAGGCATTGCTGGAACAGTTGTAGATATACGATTGGTTTTTAAATTAGCGTTAGAAAATGGAGCTACAGCCTTGATTTTGTGTCATAATCATCCCTCTGGAGGTTTAGATCCAAGTAATGCCGATAAGCAAATTACTAAGAAAATAAAAACTGCAGGAGATATCTTAGATGTTAAAGTTTTAGATCATGTGATTATAACTGAATCAAAATATTATAGTTTTGTAGATGAAGGAATTTTTTAATACATGAACACCAATATTACCGACATCTTTTTCGATTTAGATCACACTCTTTGGGATTTTGATAAAAACTCAGAAATGGCTTTTGATCGAATTTTCAAAACTAAGTATCAAGAAATCGTTACTCAAGATTTTATTAAACAATATATTCCGATCAATCAAGAATGTTGGAGATTGTATCAGAATGATAAAATTACACATCAGGAGCTGCGTTATAATCGTTTGAAGTTTTCATTCGACGCTTTGAATTATGTAATTTCAGAAGAGAATATTTTGGAAATTGCCAATGACTATATCGAGTTTCTTACCGACAACAATTATCTTTTTGATGGAGCAATTGAAGTTTTGGAATATTTAAAGCCTAAGTATAAGCTTCATATTATAACAAACGGATTTGCTCATGTTCAGGAAAAGAAAATCAATAATGCTTCACTTGGGGGATATTTCAGCACAATTACAAATTCGGAATTAGCTGGAGTTAAAAAGCCAAATAGTATTATATTTGACTATGCATTAAAATTAGCCAATACATCAAAAGAAAGCAGTATCATGATCGGAGATGATTTTGAAGCTGATGTAAACGGAGCTTTAAATGCTGGCATAGATGCTATTTTCTTTAATGAAAAACGAGTGGACGTTTCCGAAAATTATAAACAAATTAACCATTTATTAGAACTAAAAAAATATTTATAATGATGAGAATTAAAATTTTACTTACTGCATTTTTATGTTCAGTTGTTGGATTTGCACAGTCTATTAATGATTACAAAGCTGTAATTATTCCTCTGAAATATGAGTTTATGAAGACGGATAATCAATATCGTTTGGCAACTTTAAGTAAACAAAATTTAACTAAAGCGGGTTTAGAAGCTTTTTATTCAAATGAACAACTTCCTGAGGGATATACAGACCGTTGCCAGGTTTTATATATGGATGTAGTACGAGATAATGCTTTCTTGGTAACGAAACTTATTATACAATTTAAAGATTGTTTTGGACAAGTAGTTTTTACTTCAGAAGCAGGAAAAAGTAGAGAGAAAGAATATGAAGTGGCTTATAAAGAAGCGTTAGACAATGCCTTTAAGTCAGTTTATGCTTTACGTTATAAGTATAGCGGAAATCCGGTTGCGACTGCAAAAACTTCTGCTCCTGTAAAAGCTGCTGTGGCAACAACAGTAGTTGCAACTCCAGTTGCTACTGCATCTTCGCCAGATTTGAAAGATCCAAATTTGTTATATGCTCAACCAACAGAATCTGGTTACCAATTGATTGATAAAACACCAAAGGTAGTTATGAAGCTTCTTAAAACTTCTCAACCAAATGTTTATATCGCTATAAAAGATAATGTTCAAGGTTCGTTAATCTTAAAAGAAGATGGACAGTGGTACTTTGAATCTTATCAAAATGATAAATTAGTTTCAGAAAAAATTGTAGTTAAATTCTAAATACAAAATACGGTTTAATAACCGTATTTATCTTTCCAGCGGTTCTTTAAAAATTCGCGGGTGCTGTTCTCTCTAGAATTGTTTCCGGGATTATAAAGAACCGTTTCTTTTATGGCATCTGGAAGGAATTCTTGTTCGGCAAAATTATTGGCATAATCGTGCGAATACTTGTACTCATCTCCGTACCCTAATTCCTTCATCAGTTTAGTTGGAGCATTTCGCAAATGAATAGGAACAGGCAAATCGCCAGTTTGTTTAACCAGTTGTTGTGCGTTGCCAATTGCCATATAAGAAGCGTTGCTTTTTGGTGAAGTGGCCAAATAAATTGCACATTGGCTTAGAATGATGCGGCTTTCTGGATATCCAATTGTTGTAACAGCTTGAAAAGTATTATTGGCCATTATAAGAGCGGTTGGGTTAGCATTGCCAATATCTTCACTTGCCAGAATGAGCATTCTTCTGGCAATAAATTTAACCTCTTCTCCGCCTTCGATCATTCTTGCCAACCAATAAACGGCTCCGTTAGGGTCGCTACCGCGAATAGATTTAATAAACGCAGAAACAATATCGTAGTGCTGTTCGCCCGTTTTGTCATAAAGAACGGTGTTTTGTTGTACAAGTTCAAAAACACGATCATTGGTAATGGTAATTTCATCACCAGCTGAAGCATTAACGACAAGTTCAAATACATTTAAGAGTTTTCTTCCGTCACCGCCAGAGATACGCAATAAAGCTTCTGTTTCTTTTAGATTTATTTTTTTTGTTAGTAAATAGGCATCGGTTTTCATTGCACGTTGCAAAAGAGCTTCTAGATCTGCTTTTGTAAATGCATTTAGTATATAAACCTGGCAACGTGACAATAATGCAGGAATCACTTCAAAACTTGGATTTTCGGTTGTCGCACCGACCAAAGTTATCCAGCCTTTTTCTACAGCAGCCAAAAGTGAATCTTGCTGTGACTTACTAAATCGATGAATCTCATCGATAAAAAGAATAGGGTTTTTAGCAGTAAAAAGTCCTCCGCTTTGTTTTGCTTTTTCTATAACATCGCGAATATCTTTTACTCCAGAATTTATAGCGCTTAAAATATAAAAAGGTCTTTTGGATTCCTGAGCAATGATTTGGGCCAATGTTGTTTTTCCCGTACCAGGTGGTCCCCAAAAAATCAATGAAGGAATAATTCCTTTTGAAATTTGCTGTGTTAAGGAACCAGTTATTCCAACCAAATGGTGTTGGCTTATATAATCTTCTAATTTCTGCGGACGAATACGCTCTGCTAAAGGTGCTTCCATATTACAAAATTACTATTTTAAGATTTAAATTTCATTCATTCAAAAGTTAAAACAGTTTGCAGAGAGAACGATTGTTCTGATTTGAGACAATTTTAAATTTTGATATGACAAAATATCAGTAAAATATTTTTGGATAGTTTTTTGAGTCCTGTTAATTGTTATTTTGTAAATATATGAACGATACTAATTTTAAGTTTTCAAATTCGGTTATTGGACTTCCGATGTTTTTTGTCCTTTTTTTATGGATAGTATATTGGCTTCAGATCCGTTTTGATTTTGATTTTTATCGATACGGAATTTATCCTCGGGATTTTATTGGAATTCGAGGTGTTTTATTTAGTCCGTTCATTCATGAAAATTTAGATCATTTGTATAATAATAGTATTCCGCTTTTAATACTATTGGCGGCGATGCAGTTTTTTTATCCAAAGCAAACATTAGGTGTTATAAGCTACGGAATTCTATTTTCGGGATTAATTACTTGGGTTGTTGGAAGAGAAAATTTTCATATCGGCGCCAGCGGATTAATTTATGTTTTAGTTAGTTTTATTTTCTTTAAGGGTATTCAGACTAAATATTATAGATTGGTGGCATTATCCTTAACCGTGATTTTGCTTTATGGAGGAATGATATGGTATGTCTTTCCAGATGTTGATCAATCTATTTCTTGGGAAGGACATTTGGCTGGACTTGTTGCCGGTTTTGTTTTGACATTGTTTTATAAAGCGCCCGAATATGCAAAGCCAATTGTTTACGATTGGCAGCGTCCAGATTTTGATCCGGGCAGCGATCCTTTTATGAAGCATTTTGATGAAAATGGAAATTTCGTTACTTTTTCCCATGAGGAGGAAGAGGATCAGATAGATTATTTTTCATCTAGTCATCCAGTAAATTATATTGTAGTTAAAAAAAGAGATCAAGAAGAAACCGATGAATAATTTTCTTTGAAATAAAAAAAGTAAATTTGTTAGTGTAACAATTTAATTTTGAGCGCTATGAAAATGAAATTTCTACTTTTGTTTTTTAGTTTTGTTTTTACTGGGAAAGGAATTGCTCAATGCGAAATAAAAAATAGGGTGCAAGCAGATGGAAGTATGATTTACTATTTTGAGCCAGCAGTTTTTTATACTACGAAATCAAAATCATTGAAAATTAATATTGTTACAGATAAAGAAAATTATTTTGTTGCACTTCAACCGACACCATTTCCAGAAAAGAAAGTTGGAAAAAAGATCAAGGACGATTTAATAATTCATCTGGCGGATAACAAAACATATAATTTAGCGCATTATGATACACAATATCGACGTAACGATTCTATAATGCAAGTTCTCTATTTGATAGACAATAAAGATCTTGAAGCGTTTTCTAATTACGAAGCTATTACTGCTGAAATCAATATGCAAGGAACTGAATTTGTGAGAAGCTATAACTTTAAGCTTCACAAAGACGCTATCATCGAACAGCTTAAATGTTTTTTAAAGAAAGAAGAAAACTAATTATTCTTCATCCTTTATTTCAAGATGCTTTTTGGCTTCGATTTTCTTTTTAAGATTTCGAATAAGATTATTGAAAGTTATGGTAAGTGATGCAGCATTTGTTGTTTGATTGCCTTTGTTTCGTGGAAGATATTCGTTGCAATAGGTTAGTTCCACCTGAAAATCATCCGAAAATAAATATCCGGCTCCAATATTTAAACGATTCCGATCAAAAAAACTTTCCCCAGTAACTTTTGCTCCAGATTTGAAATAAAGCTCGTCTGACGCAATCGCATATACAACACCACTTCTTAATATTTTACTATTAATTGGTTGTATATATTTAATTTGCTGTCTATATCGAAGAACATTTTCATAATCATCATCCTCATTTCTCATATGACGGAATTCAGTACGCATTCTTGTGCTTAAAGTATATCCCTTTTTATGAAAGTAATAAATTCCTTGAAGAGCAAAGCGTGTTTCGGGAGATTCAAATTGACCAATTTCTGGAACATCTCTATTGTTGAAATAAGCGATGAAAGCAGAGAACTTCCATCTGGGAGAAAAGTAATAATGTCCCCAACCTCTAATGGATCTTTGAATAGTGTTATCAAATAAATTTGGAGATGATTCTTTACTGCTATAAGCTGCGGCAACATCTATTTCTGTTGCCCATTTTTTGCTTAAAGTTTGGTTGAACTGAATTTCATTCCAAAATTGATTATACGTAGTATTTTGTCCGTAGCTGTTTGTAATTAGTAAAATTACAAACAGGCAGCGGAATATTGTAACTTTTGATTTTGAATTAGATTTTGAAAGCATTAATTAAAGGTATTTAATTATTTCATTCGCATCTTAATTTCTCAATGTGTTTTTAGGTTCTTTGTCGAACAGCTTCGTATAGAAAAGCACCACAGGCAACAGATACGTTTAATGAGCCAATTGTGCCGAACATTGGCAATTTGGCTTTTTCGTCTACTATTTTTAAAACTGAAGGGTTTATTCCTCGATCTTCAGATCCCATAATAATAGCTAATGGTTCTGATAGTGATATGTCGTATATGTTTTGATCTGTTTTTTCAGTTGCGGCAACTGTTTTTATACCAGAACCTTGCAAATAAAAAATAGCATCTTTTATATGTTCAACTTTGCAAATAGGTACATTGAATACAGCTCCAGCAGAAGTCTTAACTGTATCTCCATTAACGGGTGCCGAACCAGCTTTCTGTATAATGATTCCGTTTACACCAGTACATTCAGCTGTTCTGATAATAGCGCCAAAATTTCTAGCGTCTGATACCTGATCTAATATTAGAAAAAGAGGTTTTTGACCTGATTCAATTGTCGACTCAACTAAATGCTCTAAATCAATAAAACCAATAGGGGAGATGGTTGCTACTGCACCTTGGTGATTATTTGGAGTAAGGCGGTTTAATTTTTCTACAGGTACATAAGAGAAGTTGACGTTTGCACGTTTCATTACCTTCATTAAATCCTTCATAAGTTCGCCAGAAATGTCTTTCTGTATGAAAACTTTATCTACTTCTTTTCCTGCTTGAATTGCCTCTATGATGGCTCTAATGCCAAATATTTGATGTTCTTTTTCCATTGGACAAATATAGGTAATATGTTTATATAAAAAAACCGCCCTGAATTAACAGAGCGGTTTTGATATATTGTTTTTCAGAATAAATTAGAATTTATCCCAGAAAACGTGAACTTTAAGTTTGTTTCCTCCAATTGCAGTAGAAGCAGCAGCCCAATTTGCATTGTTTACTGTTTGCTCGTTGATTGGATAAGTATAACGTTTTGGAATTTCTCCTTCAGCAGCAGCAACAGCGTTAGCAGGTGCAACTAAAGCAGGGAAATCTAATCTTCTGTAAGAGTTCCAAGATTCGAAAGGTCTGTTGAAGAAAGCGATCCAAGCTTGTTGACCGATTTTTTCTTTGTAAGTTGCTCCTGGAGCAGTAGCATAAGCTACTTCTGGTTTAGCTAAGTAAGCAGCAGCTTCACTTGCAATTCCCCAGTTTTCGAAAGAAGCAGTAATCGCTCTGTTATAGTAGTACTCAGCAGTATTTCCAACAGCATATCCTCTTGCAGCAGCTTCAGCTAAGTAGAAGTTAGATTCAGTAGCCTCAGCTAATAAACCTGGGAAATCAGCAGCTTTTAACTTATCTCCAATAGCAGAGAAATTTTGGTAAACGTTAGTTGGACCATTAAGACCTCCTTTGTAAGATCCGTCAGGCATTGCATTGAAATAAATAGCTCTTCTTGGATCTTCCAAAGCGTTCATTTCATTAACAATAGTTTCAGAAGCAACGAAGTCATTACGGTTACTAGCTACTAAGTTAGCAAAGATAGGATTGTACATTGGAGCAGCTCCTGGATAGCCAAAAGTTGCATTTTCTGTATTGTTTAAGATAACTCCAGCGTTGTAAGCGCTTTCAACTGTACTTTTAGAAAGTGCAGCATCAGCATCAGCTAAATTCAAACCAATTTTTAATTTCAAAGTGTTAGCAAAAAGTTTCCATTTTGCTACATCACCTCCATAGATAAAGTCAGCAGAACCAAAAGAATCAGCACTAGTATCTAATTGAGCAATAGCCGCATCTAATCTAGTGATTAATTTAGGATAAATAGCTGCATCATCTTCGTATTTAGGTAAAATTACTTCTTTTACTTTTAATGCATCAGTATAAGGAACATCTCCATAAGTATCCACTAAAACTTGGAAAGTGTAAACTTGAAGGATTTCAATTAAAGCAATTTTATTTTTTTGCACAGTTGGATCACCAGCTTCAGTTAAAATTACTTCTTTTGAAGTTTGTAAGTTTCCTAATGTATTTCTATATAATGCATTCCAGTGTCCGTCTCCAATTCTTCTTGTAGTAATATTGAATCTAGCCTCTGTATTATATTGAGTTGCAGCCCAATATTGAGATGCATATCTTAGGATACTTAAGTTAACACTTGGAGTTACTAGTTGATCTGTCAACTCTTTTTCAGCATTTGTGAAAAGCGTCTCAGAAGGCACATCGTAAGATTTGTCCTGGTCATTGTTGTATGTAGGATCATCACTTACACAGCTTGTCATAAATAATGACAATGCTGTTATTGAGAGGATTAATTTTTTCATCTTAGAAAGTCGCTTTAATATTAAATGAGTATACTTTTGTTGTTGGCATTACACCTGATTGAAAACCTTGAATGTTTCCAGATGATTGTCCAGCTTCTGGGTCAGCATACGGTAAATTTTTGTGAATAATCCAAAGATTATTTCCTAATAAACTAAATGAAATTGATTTAGCCATTGTTTTGTCTAAGAATTTAGACGGTACATTGTATGTGAAACCAACTTCTCTTAATTTTACGTAAGATGCATCGTAGATGAATTTTTTGTTCGGCTCAACTTCAACACCAAAACCAGCTCCTACCATGTTTGCAGGGATTCTAGATTGGTTTGGAGTACCATCTTCGTAAACTCCATCAAGGATAATACCTCCACCATTAGCGATAGAGTTTCTTAATGGGTTTCCTAAGTCGTTAAGACCAGCAGTTTCTGGGTAAAGACCTGTGTATTGTCCGTAAGCTTGATCTAGAGAATAAACACTTCCTCCTTTTTTCATATCGATTAAGAAGTTTAAAGAGAAATCTTTATAGTTTAATCTGTTAGAAAGACCTCCGATCCAATCAGCTTGGATGTTTCCAATTACTTTATCAGTAGCAAGTAGGTAGTAACCATCTTCGTCAACTGTTTTGTTTCCGTTTGCATCATATACATAATCTGTTCCTCTCATTGTACCGTATGGTTGACCAACAGTAGCATTTAAAGAAACTCCATTTTGCCATGAAGCTAATTGTAAGTTATCTCTTCCTGCGTTCAAAGAAACAACTTTGTTTCTGTTCCTAGACCAGTTTACACCAACTTGCCATTCGAAATCTTTAGTTTTAACTGGCGAACCAAATAAAGATACCTCGATACCATTGTTTTGTAATTCTCCAGCATTAACTTGTGAAGATGCAAATCCTGTAGACGTAGATTGTGGTACGTTGAAAATTTGGTCTGTAGTGTTAGATTGGTACACAGATACGTCAAAACTTAATCTATTTTTGAACATAGCTGATTCAATACCAAACTCCCAGCTTTTTAATTTTTCTGATCTCAAATCTTTAAAGTTAACAAAAGTAGAGTTGTTAGCAAACATTAAGTTTCCGCCAATTAATCCATTGTTAATTTTCCATCCAAGTCTGCCAGCAGCTGGGTCATTACCTACAACCGCATAGTTAGCTCTAAGTTTTAAGTTGTTTAACCAATCTTGTTTGATTAATTCAGATACAATGAAACTTGTTCCAAGTGACCAGTAATCATATTTATTGTTGTTTTGTGGTAAAGCAGTAGATTGATCTCTTCTGTATGAACCTTCAACGAATATAATTCTGTTGTAATCGATAGAACCTTGAGTATAAAGACCCAATTTGTTATAATTGATTTCTTGCTCTAATGGAGCAACAAATGACATTGAATTTGCTAAAGTAAACAATCCAGGAGCTACTAAACCTCCAGTTGTTGATCCGTCGAATGAATCTGTATGAGATTTGATGAAAGTTGATCCACCTAAAAGTTTTGCTGAAATTTTTTCAGAAATTTTTAAATCGTAAGTAGCAATGAAATCGTAAGTTGTCTGTAAGAAACTTCTTGTGTATAGCTCGTATCCTGAAGTTTCATCAAGAGCTTGTAAACCAAACTCTTCAGCGTGGCTTCCTTTTTCTTTTCTTAATTCTTGTCTGTCGTTAGAAGTATCAACAGTAACACGTCCTAAAACATTAAAGTTTTTTGTTATATCGTAAGAGATATTAGCACCTGCAAGAACTCTCGTTCTGTCATCAGAAGAGTAGTTTTTGTAACGGTCAAAGTATGGGTTGTTCCAATAAGCTGGAGCAAAATTTCCAGATAATGGATCATTCATGTTCCAAGTAACGTTTTGTCCGTTTACGTTGTATGCGTCTTTTAAGTCTCTAACGTCAACGTTAGTTTGCCACCATTGTCTGAAACCAGTTAAGATGTTATCTCCATAACCTGTACTGTTTCTACCTACTGTAGATTGGTCAGAGAATGTGAAGAATGCAGTTGTTTTAATTTTATCTGATAAGTTTCTTGAGAAACTACCATTGATAATATTTCTGTTTAATCTACTGTTTGGTAAAATTCCAGATTCATTGTTGTTAGTGTAGCTAAAGTTGTAAGATCCTTTTTCGTCTCCACCACTTAAACCAATGTTGTTAACTGTGCTGAAAGATTTTTGGAAGAATTTACCAGGATCATTAGCAGCAGCAACCCATGGAGTAGCTTTACCATAATTAGCGTTACCTGGAGCAAAAGCAGTCCATTGGAACACGTTTAAACTTGGGTCGAAAGCATTACCGAAAGATGAATCGGCAGTCATATCAACAACTTGATCAGGAATACCGTCTCCGTTAGCATCTGCTGTGTAGAAACTATCGTTTGGTCCTGAATAACCATTAGCTCCGTAACCTTTTTGGTACTTAATGAAAGTATCTTTGTCATAAGAACCCATAGAAGTTGTAGAACTGAAACTTACTCCTAAAGCGCTGTTTTTCTTACCTTTTTTAGTAGTAATCATAATCGCACCATTTGCAGCCTGGCTACCATATAATGCAGTCGCAGCAGCACCTTTAAGTACTGTAATAGATTCAATGTTGTTTGGGTCAATATCAGAAGCAGAGTTACCAAAGTCAAAACCTTGTCTTCCACTTTTTGCTGATGCTGAGTTTAAGTTATCATTGCTAATAGCAACACCATCAACAACCATTAATGCTTGGTTGTTTCCAGTTAAACTTTTTGATCCACGTAGTACGATGTTAGTAGATCCACCAAAGTTAGAGTTAGTTTTAACCTCTAAACCTGCAACTTTACCTGATAAGTTGTTTAGGAAGTTGTTTGTTGGTGTTGAGTTAACTGTTTTTTCATCAAGTTTTTGTGATGAGTAACCTAAAGATTTTTTCTCTCTTTTGATACCTAAAGCTGTTGTTACTACAACTGCTTCAAGTTCTTGTGCATCACCTGATAATTTAACATTAACTACAGATGAGCTTGCAGCTACTTCTTGGGTTTTCATTCCAATGTAGCTAAATACCAAAACTTGGCTTGAAGATGCTTTAATAGAATATTTTCCATCAAAATCAGTTTGTGTTCCAGTTTTGCTTCCTTTTACTAATACACTTACCCCCGGTAAAGGCATACCTGTATTATCGGAAACTGTTCCTGAAACAGCTCTTTCTTGCGCAAATGTCAATTGCGCAACTAGTACTAATAAAAGCACTAAGAATCCATTGAACTTTAGTTTCATTTTTAAATATTTTGAATTAGTATCGCAAAACTCTTAATAATTTGTTAACTTTCCTAATAAAAAAAATATTTTTTTTGGTAAACTCTAAAATTTAACATTATAACATATGTTTACGATAGTGTTATATAATTGTATTTCCTGTTGATTTTGCTGTCCATTCGTGAGAATAATTCGTAAAATTCCGTTTTTTGTTTCTATTCCCACACCTATACCGATTCCTATTAAATTCTTAATTTTTTTAGGATTTGAAATATTGGTTAAGTCTTGATATATAGCATAATCAGCTATAGAATGAATGTATGCACTTTTTGAGAATAGATATCTGTATTCTGTAAGAATTGCAGAGTAAAAATTTGCTTGAAGGCTATTTTCGGAAAATCCTCTAATTGAATTCATTCCGCCAAATCGAAATAATTCATTAGAAATGTAATTTTTGCTATCCAAATAGAAATTCTGAGAATTTATATTAATGAAATTCTTGTTATTAAGCTCGAAATTATACGCTGCATTTAGATTTATATAAAATTGTTTGCTTGGATCTGCCGTTTCAGTATCGTTATTTGTTTCTCTTTTTCCAAGGCCTATTATCGAATTTAAAAAAGCTTTTCCAGGCATGAGGCTATTGTTGGAGTCTGTTTTTTTGTATTCGTATGTTGAAGTAAAGTATGAATTGTTGAAATCGCTAATAGTTGAATTGTTGATGTTTTGAATATCGCTTGATTCGGTTGATTGGTAGCCGAGATAGATCTGGGAATTGTAATTTAAATAATAACCAAGATTGATGTCTGTTTTAGTGTTCTGAAATGTGCTGTCTTGTTTGAAGATGTTTAGTTGCGCTTTTATTCCAAGAGAAGATTGAAATAGATATGGAATTTCAAGTTTGGTGTTGAAGGTTTTTTGTTGGTTTCCATCGCTTTTCCAATAAAGAGAAAGTTTTTCGCCAGCTCGTAGTATGTTTGTTAAAGAAATATCCAAATAGCCATTTAGAATTAACTTTTTGTTTTCATCATTTGAAAAACCAATATATCCATCAAAGTTATTAGCTTTTCTTTTGTCAAGATAAGTGTAGATTTTTGTAGAATCTGAAGTAAATAAGATTTCTGGATATTTGGGCTGCGAAACAAATTCAAAACTATTGATGTCGTCATGAAGTTTTTTGACGGTTTCTTGATTAAAAGTTTTGTTAAGGTATTTTTTGTTTAATTGCTTAAGTGCTCCTTTTGGGAAATAATCTTTCGAAGAAGGATTCGTGTAGTTTACAATAATGGAATTTAAAGTTCTTTTTTTTTCGGAATCAAAATTTAAGTCGGCGTAAATTATTGAATTCTTTTTTTTGATGTTTTCAAGCTTGATTTTAGAAAACGCAAATCCTGCTTTTTCGTTGTCAGATATTTGTTGATTTAAGAAATTTTCAAGTTCTGTATAGGGTATGATTATGCTGTCTTTTGCTGTTTTTTTTGAGTTGTAAAAGAAACTATTTATACCTATATATATATGTATCTCTTTTATTCTAGTTTGCAGGTCTATTAAAATAGTATAAGTGCTGTCGTTTATCTTTTTGTTTTCTAATGTTTTAGAATCTATGTAGCCTTGTTTTGCTAGTTTCTTTGTTACTGTTGCAATCTCATTGTTTACTGATTTTATATTTGGGTGTTTTTTTATGTAAAAAATCGAGTCAATAGTTTGATTTTGTTTTTTGTTTATGCCGTTTATATTAAGGTAGAAAGATTGTGCAAAACAATTAGAGGATAGTAGTAAAATAAGTATGTAATGTAATTGTTTCAAAAGCAATTGTTTTGTCGGTTAAATGTAAAGCAAATATCTAATGTTTCTTTGTGAAATCATAGATATAAATAATGTTGTTGAAAATTAATGATTTAACGTTTGTATAGTGAAATTTATTTTATACATTTGCAACCCCGTAAAAAGCGGGAATTTAATAAACATAATAATTTTTAGTATTAATTATGCCAACAATTCAACAATTAGTAAGAACAGGAAGAACTCAGATCACTAAGAAGAGTAAATCGGTTGCTTTAGATTCTTGTCCTCAAAGAAGAGGGGTTTGTACGCGTGTTTACACTACTACACCAAAAAAACCAAACTCTGCAATGCGTAAAGTTGCGCGTGTGCGTTTGACAAATGGTAATGAGGTGAATGCTTACATCCCTGGAGAAGGACATAATCTACAAGAGCACTCGATAGTATTAGTGCGAGGTGGAAGGGTAAAAGATTTACCAGGTGTTAGATATCATATCGTTCGTGGAGCTCTTGATACGTCAGGTGTTGCAGGAAGAACGCAAAGAAGATCTAAGTACGGTGCTAAACGCCCAAAAGAAGCAAAAAAGTAATTTAAAAACTTTTAAGAAAAAGACATGAGAAAAAGAGCGGCAAAGAAAAGACCACTTTTACCGGATCCAAGGTTTAATGACCAATTAGTAACACGTTTTGTGAATAACTTAATGTGGGATGGTAAGAAATCTACAGCTTTTAAAGTATTTTATGATGCTATTGATATCATCGAAACTAAAAAGCAAAATGATGAGAAAACTTCATTAGAGATCTGGAAAGATGCTTTAACAAACGTTATGCCTCACGTAGAAGTACGTAGCCGTAGAGTTGGTGGAGCTACATTCCAAATCCCAATGCAAATTCGTCCAGACAGAAAAATTTCTATGGCAATGAAGTGGTTAATACTTTATTCAAGAAGAAGAAATGAAAAATCTATGGCGCAACGTTTAGCTTCAGAGTGTTTAGCTGCTGCTAAAGAAGAAGGTGCTGCGGTTAAGAAAAGAATGGATACTCACAAAATGGCAGAAGCTAACAAAGCATTCTCTCATTTTAGATTTTAATTCGTAAAGAAATGGCTAGAGATTTAAAATATACAAGAAATATCGGAATCGCTGCTCACATTGATGCTGGTAAGACAACAACAACTGAGCGTATTCTTTTTTATACTGGAAAGTCACACAAAATTGGTGAGGTGCACGATGGTGCTGCAACAATGGACTGGATGGCTCAAGAGCAAGAAAGAGGTATTACAATTACTTCTGCTGCTACAACTTGTACTTGGAATTTTCCAACTGTACAAGGTAAAGTTATTCCAGAATCATTACCATACCACTTTAATATTATTGATACTCCTGGACACGTTGACTTTACTGTAGAGGTAAACCGTTCTTTACGTGTACTTGATGGTTTGGTTTTCTTATTTAGTGCTGTTGATGGTGTTGAGCCTCAATCGGAAACTAACTGGAGACTTGCTGATCAATATAGAGTTCCTCGTATGGGATTCGTAAATAAAATGGACCGTCAAGGTGCTAACTTTTTAGCTGTATGCGGACAGGTTAAAGATATGTTGAAATCGAATGCGGTTGCAATTACTTTGCCTATTGGTGATGAGGCAGATTTTAAAGGTATTGTTGACTTAGTTAAAAATCAAGCTATCGTATGGCATGATGAAACTCAAGGGGCTACTTTTGATATCGTTGATATCCCAGCTGATATGGTTGATGATGTTAAGCATTACCGTTCTATTCTTATCGAAGAGATTGCTACTTATGATGAAAATCTTTTAGATAAGTATATGGAGGATGAGAACTCTATTACTGAAGAAGAGATTAACAATGCATTGAGAGCTGCTACTATTGATATGGCTATCATTCCAATGCTTGCTGGTTCTTCTTTTAAAAACAAAGGAGTTCAATTTATGTTAGATGCTGTTTGTAAGTATTTACCATCTCCATTGGATAAAGAAGGTATTGAAGGAATTCACCCTGACGATGCTGAATTATTAGAAGAAGATCAAACTAAAATCTTACGTCGCCCAGATGTGAAAGAGCCGTTTGCTGCTTTGGCATTTAAAATTGCTACTGACCCATTCGTAGGTCGTTTAGCTTTCTTCCGTGCTTACTCTGGACGTTTAGATGCTGGTTCTTATGTTTTAAATACTCGTTCTGGTAATAAAGAGAGAATCTCTCGTATTTACCAAATGCACGCTAATAAGCAAAATCCAATCGAATTTATTGAGGCTGGAGATATTGGAGCTGCTGTAGGATTTAAGGATATCAAAACTGGAGATACTTTGTGTGATGAGAAGAGTCCAATTATCTTGGAATCTATGAAATTCCCAGAGCCAGTAATTGGTATTGCTATTGAGCCTAAAACTAAAGCTGACGTTGATAAAATGGGTATGGCTTTGGCTAAATTAGCTGAGGAGGATCCGACGTTTACTGTAAGAACTGATGAGGCTTCAGGTCAGACTATTATTTCTGGTATGGGTGAGCTTCACTTAGATATCTTAGTTGATCGTATGAAGCGTGAGTTTAAAGTAGAGGTTAATCAAGGTGAACCGCAAGTAGAGTACAAAGAGGCGTTTACTAAATCTGCTCAACATAGAGAAACTTATAAGAAACAATCTGGAGGTCGTGGTAAATTCGGTGATATCGTATTTAGAATTGAGCCTGCTGATGAAGTTGATGGTAAAGTTCCTGTGGGATTACAGTTTGTTAATGAGGTAAAAGGTGGTAACGTTCCTAAAGAATATATCCCTGCTGTTGAAAAAGGTTTCCGTGAGGCTATGAAAACAGGTCCTTTGGCTGGATATGCTGTTGATAGTTTGAAGGTGACTTTATTAGACGGATCTTTCCACCCTGTGGATTCTGATGCTCTTTCTTTTGAATTAGCTGCAAGAATGGGTTATAAAGAATCTGGACGTGCTGCTGGAGCTGTTATTCTTGAGCCAATCATGAAAATCGAAGTTATCACTCCAGAAGAAAATATGGGTGATATCGTAGGTGACTTGAACCGTCGTAGAGGTCAAGTTAATGATATGGGTGATAGAAATGGTGCTAAAACGATTAAAGCTGATGTGCCTTTATCAGAAATGTTTGGTTATGTAACTACATTGAGAACATTGTCTTCTGGTAGAGCAACTTCAACAATGGAGTTTTCTCACTATGCAGAAACACCTTCTAATATTTCAGAAGAGGTAATCAAAAAAGCAAAAGGTAACGCTTAATTTTAAGAAAATGAGTCAAAAAATCAGAATAAAACTAAAATCTTACGATCACATGTTGGTAGATAAATCTGCTGAAAAGATCGTGAAAACAGTAAAAACTACTGGAGCGGTTGTAACAGGTCCAATTCCGTTGCCAACTCACAAAAAACTTTTCACTGTATTACGTTCTCCGCACGTTAATAAAAAAGCGAGAGAGCAATTTGAAGTAATGTCATACAAGAGATTGATTGATATTTATTCATCTTCATCAAAAACTATTGATGCTTTAATGAAACTTGAATTGCCAAGTGGAGTTGAAGTAGAGATTAAAGTATAATTTTTTTATATTTTTTCATATAAAAAGCGAGACATTTTTTGTCTCGCTTTTTTTTGTTTTCAAAAGTTGTTTTTAGTTTGTGAAATTTAATCTTTTGTTATTTCTAAAATCTTTTCTTTTTTTATAAAGGCCTTTGTTTTAAAGGGATGCGAGTTTCTTTTGTTGTGATTTTATTAATTAATTGTTACGTGTGGAATGTTTGAAGATTGAAAAAATAGATTGAAATTTTGTTGCAAGTGGGGTTTGTTTTGGCGGTCTTTTGATGCTTGGATTTTGATTATGAGCGATTTAATTTTTGAAACTGTTTGGTATATTCGTTTTTAATGTCTACTTTTGCACTCCCTGTTTGGAAATTTCTGTTATTTTCAAATTGAAGGGAATTTTAGTAATTAATAATTAATATTTATGTCTGGGTTAATTGGTAAGAAAATCGGCATGACTAGTATCTTTGATGAAAACGGGAAAAACATTCCTTGTACAGTAATCGAAGCTGGCCCATGCGTTGTTACCCAAGTCAGAACCAAAGAGGTTGACGGGTATGAAGCGTTGCAACTTGGTTTCGATGACAAAAACGAGAAACATTCTACTAAAGCTGCTTTAGGGCACTTTAAAAAAGCGGGAACTGTTGCTAAGAAAAAAGTCGTTGAATTTCAGGATTTTGCAACTGAACAAAAATTAGGAGATCTTGTAGATGTTACTATTTTTGAAGAAGGAGAATTTGTGGATGTACAAGGTGTGTCTAAAGGTAAAGGTTTCCAAGGTGTTGTTAAACGTCACGGTTTTGGTGGTGTTGGACAAGCTACTCATGGTCAGCACAACCGTTTAAGAGCGCCAGGTTCTGTAGGAGCTTCTTCTTATCCATCTAGAGTATTCAAAGGAATGCGTATGGCTGGAAGAATGGGAGGAGAAAATGTAAAAATTCAAAACCTTAGAGTTTTAAAAGTAGTTGCTGATAAGAATCTACTTGTTGTTAAAGGATGCGTTCCTGGGCACAAAAACTCTTATGTAATCATTCAGAAGTAATGGAAGTAAAAGTATTAGATTTCAACGGAAAAGATACTGGTAGAAAAGTTCAACTTTCTGATTCAGTATTCGCAATTGAGCCAAACAATCACGCAGTATATCTTGATGTTAAGCAATATCTTGCTAATCAAAGACAAGGTACTCACAAAGCTAAAGAAAGAGCTGAAGTAACTGGAAGTACTCGTAAGATTAAAAAACAAAAAGGAACTGGTACTGCACGTGCAGGAAGTGTTAAGAATCCATTGTTTAAAGGTGGTGGAACAGTTTTCGGACCAAGACCAAGAAGTTATTCATTCAAATTGAATAAAGGCTTAAAGAGATTAGCTAGAAAATCAGCTTTCTCAATCAAAGCAAAAGAGTCAAATATCGTAGTTTTAGAAGACTTTAATTTTGAAGCGCCAAACACTAAAAATTTCATTAACGTTTTGAAAGCTTTAGGGTTAGAGAATAAAAAATCTTTATTTGTGTTGGGTGAGTCAAATAAAAATGTATATTTGTCGTCACGTAATTTAAAGGCTTCAAACGTCGTAACTAGCTCAGAATTAAGCACTTACGCAATATTAAACGCTAATAATTTAGTGCTTTTGGAAGGTTCTTTAGAGTTAATTGAAGAAAATTTAAGTAAATAATAGGAATATGAGCATTATTATTAGACCTATAGTAACGGAAAAAGTAACCAAAGAAAGTGAAGTTCTAAACCGCTTCGGATTCGTTGTTAACAAAAAAGCAAACAAAGTTGAGATTAAGAAAGCTGTTGAGGCTGCTTATGGAGTAACTATCGTTTCTGTTAATACAATGAATGTGAGACCAGATAGATCTACTAAATACACTAAAAGTGGTTTAATCAGTGGAAAGACAAATGCTTACAAAAAAGCAATTGTACAAGTACAAGAAGGAGAAACAATTGATTTTTACAACAATATCTAAGATAGAAAAATGTCAGTAAGAAAATTAAAACCTATTACCCCGGGTCAGCGATTTAGAGTTGTGAATGGTTATGACGCTATTACAACTGATAAGCCGGAACGCTCATTGATAGCGCCGATAAAAAACTCTGGAGGTAGAAATAGTCAAGGAAAGATGACCATGCGTTATACGGGTGGTGGTCACAAGCAGAGATATCGTATTATTGATTTCAAAAGAACTAAAGATGGAATTCCAGCTACAGTGAAATCAATTGAATACGATCCAAATCGTACTGCATTTATAGCTTTATTAGCTTACGCTGATGGAGAGAAAACTTATATTATCGCACAAAACGGATTGAAAGTTGGTCAGAAATTAGTTTCTGGGCCAGAGTCTCAACCAGAAATCGGTAATACATTACCTTTAAGCAGAATTCCTCTTGGAACTGTTATATCTTGTATTGAGTTACGTCCGGGACAAGGAGCTGTTATTGCTCGTTCAGCTGGAACTTTTGCTCAGTTAATGGCAAGAGACGGGAAATATGCAACAATTAAAATGCCTTCTGGTGAGACAAGATTAATCTTGTTAACTTGTTCGGCTACAATTGGAGCTGTTTCTAACTCTGACCACCAATTAGTTGTATCTGGAAAAGCAGGTAGAACAAGATGGTTAGGAAGAAGACCTAGAACTAGACCAGTAGCGATGAACCCAGTTGATCACCCTATGGGAGGTGGTGAAGGACGTTCTTCTGGAGGGCACCCACGTTCAAGAAACGGATTGCCAGCTAAAGGTTACAGAACTCGTTCTAAGAAAAACCCGAGTAACAAGTATATCGTAGAACGTAGAAAGAAATAATAAGATATGGCACGTTCATTAAAAAAAGGACCTTTCGTTCATTATAAATTAGACAAGAAAGTTCAAGAAAACGTAGAAAGTGGTAAAAATGCAGTTGTTAAGACTTGGTCTAGAGCTTCAATGATTACTCCAGATTTCGTTGGGCAAACTATCGCAGTTCATAACGGTCGTCAATTTGTACCAGTTTACGTAACAGAAAACATGGTAGGTCACAAATTAGGAGAGTTTTCGCCAACTAGATCTTTTAGAGGTCATGCTGGAGCAAAAAATAAAGGTAAAAAATAAAAGAAGCAATGGGAGTTCGTAAAAGAGAAACAGCAGATGCGAGAAAAGAGGCTAATAAGTCTATCGCTTTCGCAAAATTGAATAACTGCCCTACTTCACCTAGAAAAATGCGCTTAGTAGCGGACTTGGTAAGAGGTCAGAAGGTAGAAAGAGCACTTAACATTTTAAGATTCAGTTCTAAAGAAGCTTCAAGAAAATTAGAAAAACTATTATTATCTGCAATCAATAACTGGGAGCAAAAAAATAGTGAAGGTAATTTAGAAGAGGCTGGATTATTTGTTAAAGAGATCAGAGTAGATGGTGGAATGATGTTAAAAAGACTTCGTCCAGCTCCACAAGGTCGTGCACACAGAATAAGAAAACGTTCTAATCACGTAACAATCGTGCTTGGAGCTATCAATAACACACAAAGCAATTCTTAAGCAGCATGGGACAAAAGACAAATCCAATTGGAAATAGACTTGGTATCATCAGAGGATGGGACTCAAACTGGTATGGTGGAAATGATTACGGTGACAAACTTGCCGAAGATCACAAAATCAGAAAGTATATCCACGCTCGTTTATCAAAAGCTAGTGTATCAAAAGTAATCATCGAGAGAACTTTAAAACTTGTAACCGTTACTATCACTACTGCTAGACCTGGTATCATTATCGGAAAAGGTGGACAAGAGGTAGACAAGTTAAAAGAAGAACTTAAGAAAGTTACTGACAAAGAGGTTCAAATCAACATCTTTGAAATCAAAAGACCTGAGTTAGATGCTTATCTTGTGGCGACAAGCATCGCTCGTCAAATCGAAAGCCGTATTTCTTACAGACGTGCAATCAAAATGGCTATTGCTGCTTCTATGCGTATGAACGCTGAAGGTATCAAAGTTTTGATTTCTGGTCGTTTGAATGGTGCTGAGATGGCGCGTTCGGAAGGTTTCAAAGAAGGTAGAATTCCTCTATCAACTTTCAGAGCTGACATTGATTATGCACTTGCTGAAGCTCATACTACTTACGGTAGAATGGGGATCAAAGTGTGGATCATGAAAGGTGAAGTTTACGGTAAGAGAGAACTTTCTCCACTTGCTGGAATGGACAAAAAACAATCTGGTACAGGTGGTGGAAAAGGTGGAGATGCTCCTAGAGGCAAATCTAACTTTAACAAAGGTGGAAAACCAGACGCTCGTAAAAGAAAGTAAATTTTTAAACTAAAGAAAAATGTTACAGCCTAAAAGAACAAAATACCGTAAGGTACAAAAAGGTAGAATGAAAGGTAACTCTCAAAGAGGGCATGAGCTTTCAAATGGAATGTTTGGTATTAAATCTGTACATGAAGATGGAATGTTCTTAACTTCTCGTCAAATCGAAGCTGCGCGTATCGCTGCAACTCGTTACATGAAAAGAGAGGGACAATTATGGATTAAAATTTTCCCAGACAAACCTATTACTAAGAAACCTCTTGAAGTACGTATGGGTAAAGGTAAAGGAGCAGTTGAGTATTGGGCTGCTGTTGTTAAACCAGGAAGAATTATGTTTGAAGTTGGAGGAGTTCCATTGTCAGTTGCAAAAGAGGCTTTACGTCTTGCAGCTCAAAAACTTCCAGTAAAAACTAAGTTCGTCGTTGCTAGAGATTTCGAAGCATAATTTATATTTATTATGAAACAATCAGAAATAAAAGATCTTTCTGCAGCGGAGTTGCAAGAAAAGCTTAGTCAAACTAAGAAAGTATATGCTGACCTAAAAATGGCTCACGCAATCTCTCCAATTGCTAACCCACTTCAAATTAGAAGTGTTAGAAGAACAGTTGCAAGATTAGCTACAGAGTTAACTAAAAGAGAGTTACAATAATTGTATTCTGCTGAAAGATGGAAGAAAAAAGAAATTTAAGAAAAGAAAGAATAGGTGTTGTTACTTCAAATAAGATGGATAAATCTATCGTTATTTCGGAAGTAAGAAAAGTAAAACACCCATTATACGGTAAGTTCGTGTTGAAAACTAAGAAATATGTTGCACACGACGAAACAAACGACTGTAACATTGGAGATACTGTAAGAATTAGCGAAACGCGTCCTTTAAGTAAAACAAAATGTTGGAGATTAGTTGAAATCTTAGAAAGAGCTAAATAATTATGGTACAACAAGAATCAAGACTAAAAGTAGCAGATAACACGGGAGCTAAAGAAGTTTTAACTATTCGTGTTTTAGGAGGTACTAAAAGAAGATATGCCTCTGTTGGTGACAAAATTGTAGTTTCTATCAAAGATGCAACTCCAAACGGAAACGTGAAAAAAGGAGCTGTTTCAACTGCAGTTGTTGTGCGTACTAAAAAAGAAGTGAGAAGAGCTGATGGTTCTTATATCCGTTTCGATGATAATGCATGTGTTCTTTTGAACGCTGCAGGGGAAATGAGAGGAACTCGTGTTTTTGGTCCGGTAGCAAGAGAACTTCGTGAAAAACAATTCATGAAAATTGTATCATTAGCACCAGAAGTGCTTTAATTCGTTTTAAGATGATAAAGCTAAAAATAAAATCAGGAGATATCGTAAGAGTTATTGCTGGAGACCATAAAGGGACTGAAGGTAAAGTTTTACGTGTTTACCGTGAAAAAAACAAAGCGATCGTTGAAGGTGTAAACATGGTTTCTAAACATACTAAACCAAGTGCTAAAAACCCTCAAGGTGGTATCGTTAAGAAAGAAGCTTCTATTCAAATTTCTAACATTGCTTTAATTGATCCTAAAACTAAGGAGACAACTAGAGTAGGTATTAGAGTAGAAGGAGATAAGAAAGTAAGATTTTCAAAAAAATCTAATCAAGTACTATAGTAATGGCATATACACCTAGACTAAAAGAAGAATATAAGAGTAGAGTAATCTCTGCTCTTAAAGAAGAGTTCGGATATACAAACGTGATGCAAGTTCCTAAACTTGAGAAAATCGTTTTGAGCCGTGGAGTTGGTGCAGCTGTATCTGATAAAAAACTTATTGACTATGCAGTTGATGAGTTAACAAAGATCACTGGACAAAAAGCAGTTTCTACAATCTCTAAGAAAGACGTTGCGTCTTTCAAATTGAGAAAAGGAATGCCTATTGGAGCAAAAGTTACTTTACGTGGAGAAAGAATGTATGAGTTTTTAGATAGACTTATCACTTCTGCTTTACCACGTGTTAGAGATTTTGGTGGTATTAAAGCTACTGGATTCGACGGAAGAGGTAACTACAATCTTGGAGTTTTAGAGCAAATCATTTTCCCAGAAATTGATATTGACAAAGTAAACAAAATTTCAGGAATGGATATTACTTTTGTTACTACTGCAAAAACAGACAAGGAAGCAAAGTCATTATTGGCTGAATTAGGATTACCTTTTAAAAAGAATTAAGACATGGCTAAAGAATCAATGAAAGCCCGCGAGGTGAAAAGAGAGAAAACGGTAGCTAAGTACGCTGAAAAGAGAAAAGCTTTATTAGAAGCTGGAGACTATGAAGGTTTACAAAGATTACCTAAAAATGCTTCACCAGTTCGTTTACACAACCGTTGTAAATTAACAGGTAGACCTAGAGGTTACATCCGTCAATTCGGTATTTCACGTGTAACTTTCCGTGAAATGGCTAACAATGGATTAATTCCTGGTGTTAAAAAAGCATCTTGGTAATCTGGCAATAAGTTATTACTTTTGCAAACCAAAAAATAATTTTTAATTGATTAAAGGTTCGGGAGATGAGTATCTCCCGAAAACCATAATCGCAATCAAATACATATGTATACAGATCCTATTGCAGATTATTTGACTAGAGTTCGTAACGCTGTGGCTGCAAACCACAAAGTTGTTGAAATTCCAGCATCTAATCTTAAAAAAGAGATAACTAAGATCTTATTTGATCAAGGTTACATCTTAAGTTACAAATTTGAGCAGAACACAGTTCAAGGTTCTATCAAAATTGCTTTGAAGTATGATAAAGATACTAAAGAGCCTGTAATCAAAGATATCCAAAGAATTAGTAAACCTGGTTTACGTAAGTACGCAGGTGCTGCCAAATTACCTAGAATCCTTAATGGATTAGGAATTGCTATTGTTTCTACATCAAAAGGTTTGATGACAGGAAAACAAGCTAAGCAGTTAAATGTAGGTGGTGAAGTAATTTGTTACGTATACTAATTTTAAACACTAGATAAAGATGTCAAGAATAGGTAAAAGCCCAATTGTAATCCCTGCTGGTGTAACTGTTGAAGTTAAAGACGGTATTATTACAGTAAAAGGAAAAAGAGGTCAACTAGTACAAGAGTTTTCGGACGTAAATGTAACTGTTGAAGGCGATCAAGTTTTAGTTGAAAGATCGTCTGATCATAAAGACCATAGAGCAAAACACGGATTATTTAGATCTTTGATCAATAATATGATTGTTGGTGTATCTGAAGGTTTCACAAAAGAACTAGAATTAGTTGGAGTAGGTTATAGAGCTTCAAACCAAGGTCAAAAATTAGATTTAGCTCTTGGATATTCTCACAATATTGTTTTAGAAATTGCTCCAGAAGTATCTTTAGAAACAGTATCTGAAAAAGGTAAGAACCCTATCGTAAAATTAACATCGTTTGATAAACAACTTTTAGGTCAAGTAGCTGCGAAAATCAGAGGTTTCCGTAAGCCTGAGCCATACAAAGGAAAAGGTGTTAAATTTGTGGGTGAAGTATTAAGAAGAAAAGCAGGTAAATCAGCTTAAAATATAAGATTATGTCATTAACAAAATCTGAAAGAAGACAGAGAATTAAATTCAGAATTAGAAAATCGGTTAGTGGTTCTGCTGCAAGACCTAGACTTTCTGTTTTTAGAAGTAATAAAGAAATTTACGCTCAAATTATTGATGATGTAAATGGAGTTACTATCTTAGCTGCATCTTCTAGAGAAAAAGAAATAGGAAAAGGTACTAACGTTGAAGTAGCTGCTGCTGTTGGAAAACTAGTTGCAGAGAAAGCGTTAAAAGCTGGGATTGATACCATCACTTTTGATAGAGGTGGATATTTATATCACGGGCGTATTAAATCATTAGCAGAAGGCGCAAGAGCCGCTGGACTTAAATTCTAATATATTATGTCTAAATACAAAAATGTAGAATTGGTAAAACCTAGTGGTCTTGAATTAAAAGATCGTCTAGTTAGTGTTAATCGTGTTACTAAGGTTACAAAAGGAGGTAGAGCTTTCGGTTTTTCTGCTATTGTAGTTGTAGGTGATGAAAACGGAGTAGTTGGTCATGGATTAGGAAAATCTAAAGACGTTTCTGAAGCAATTGCGAAAGCAGTAGAAGATGCTAAGAAAAATTTAGTTAGAATTCCTTTGAATGGACAATCTGTTCCTCACGAACAAAAAGGTAAATTTGGTGGTGCACGCGTATTCTTAATTCCAGCGTCTCATGGTACTGGAGTTATTGCTGGTGGAGCTGTTCGTTCAGTTCTTGAGTCAGTAGGTATTCACGATGTATTGTCTAAATCTCAAGGATCATCAAATCCGCATAACGTAGTAAAAGCAACTTTTGATGCTTTATTGCAAATGAGAAGTGCTCATACTGTTGCAAAACAAAGAGGTGTTTCTTTAGAGAAAGTTTTTAAAGGTTAATTCAGGAAATTATGGCTAAATTATTAGTAAAACAAGTAAGAAGCAAAATCAACTGTCCTCTTTCTCAAAAGAGAGGGTTGGAAGCTTTAGGTCTACGTAAAATTGGACAAGTTGTGGAGCATGAGTCAAATCCTGCTATCCTTGGGATGATAAACAAAGTTAAACACTTAGTTTCTGTTGAAGAAGCTAAATAACAAATACTGTTATGAATTTAAGTAACTTACAACCTGCTGAGGGGTCTACACACAATCAAAATAAAAGATTAGGTAGAGGAGAAGGTTCTGGAAAAGGTGGTACCGCTGCACGTGGACACAAAGGGGCAAAATCTCGTTCTGGTTATTCTAAAAAGATTGGTTTTGAAGGAGGGCAGATGCCACTTCAAAGACGTGTACCTAAGTTTGGTTTCAAAAACATCAATCGTAAAGAATACGAAGGTGTTAATTTAGATACTCTTCAATTATTAGTTGATAACGGTGCAATTACTGATTCTGTTTCTATGGCAGAGTTCGTAGCAAATCGTCTGGCTACTAAAAATGAAATCGTTAAGATTTTAGGTAGAGGAGAATTGAAAGCAAAATTAAAAGTAACTGCCCACAAATTTACTGCTACTGCAAAAGCTGCTATTGAAGCTGCTGGTGGAGAAGCTGTAACTATATAACTTATCTATTAAGATGAAGAAATTTATTGAATCAATAAGTAATGTTTGGAAAATCGAAGAACTAAAGAATAGAATCTTAATTACATTAGGATTGCTTTTAGTATATCGTTTTGGAGCACACGTTACGCTTCCTGGAATTGACGCAACGCAATTGACTGGTTTAGCGGGACAAACTAAAAATGGTCTAGGATCTATTCTAGACATGTTCACCGGGGGTGCTTTCTCTAAGGCTTCAGTTTTTGCCTTAGGTATCATGCCTTATATTTCTGCGTCTATTGTTGTTCAGTTGATGGGGATTGCGATTCCATATTTACAAAAACTTCAAAATGATGGGGAAAGTGGTAGAAAAAAGATTAATCAAATCACTCGTTGGTTGACAATCGCTATCACATTGGTTCAAGGTCCAACTTATATCTATAATTTATACAGAACATTGCCTAGTAATGCATTTTTGCTAGGCTTTAATTCTCCTGAATTTTTGTTCTCGTCTGTTATCATTTTGGTTACTGGTACAATTTTTGCTATGTGGCTGGGTGAGAAAATTACAGATAAAGGTATTGGAAATGGTATTTCATTGTTAATTATGGTTGGTATTTTAGCTCGTTTACCACAAGCTTTTATCCAAGAGTTTACCACTCGTGTTACCAATAACAATGGAGGCCCAATGTTATTAGTTATTGAAATTATTGTGTGGTTATTAGTTATCATTTCTTGTGTATTGCTTACAATGGCAGTACGTAGAATCCCTGTTCAGTATGCTCGTCGTACGACTACGGGAGATTACGAGCAAGATTTGGCAGGAGGTAATAGACAATGGATTCCTCTTAAGCTTAATGCTTCAGGAGTTATGCCAATTATTTTTGCGCAGGCAATTATGTTTATTCCTGCGGCTGTAGCTGGATTGTCTAAATCAGATACATCACAATCTATTGTTGGTGCATTTAGTAATATGTTTGGTTTCTGGTATAATTTTGTTTTTGCAACTTTAATTATTGTATTTACATTCTTTTATACTGCGATCACTGTACCTACTAACAAAATGGCTGATGATTTAAAGAGAAGCGGTGGTTTTATTCCTGGAGTTCGTCCTGGAGCAGAAACTTCTGATTTCCTTGATAAAGTGATGTCTTTAATAACTTTCCCAGGATCTTTATTCCTTGCTTTGATTGCTGTGTTCCCAGCTATTGTTGTAAGTATTATGGATGTACAACAATCTTGGGCAATGTTTTTTGGAGGTACCTCATTAATAATTATGGTTGGTGTTGCAATAGATACTATTCAACAGATCAATTCATACTTGTTAAACAAACATTATGATGGTTTAATGAAGACTGGTAAAAATAGAAAAGCGGTAGCTTAATATATTTATGGCAAAACAATCAGCAATAGAACAAGACGGATCAATCATTGAAGCATTGTCAAATGCGATGTTCCGTGTAGAGTTAGAAAATGGACATATTGTAATTGCTCATATTTCTGGTAAAATGCGAATGCATTACATCAAATTATTACCTGGTGATAAAGTGAAACTAGAAATGAGTCCTTACGATTTGTCAAAAGCAAGAATTACTTATCGATATTAAAGGATATTCACTATGAAAGTTAGAGCATCAGTAAAAAAGAGAAGTGCCGAGTGCATTATCGTGCGTAGAAAAGGGAGACTGTACGTAATAAACAAAAAGAATCCTAGATTTAAACAAAGACAAGGATAATTATGGCAAGAATAGCAGGGGTAGATATCCCAAAAAACAAAAGAGGTGTTATTGCACTTACCTACATCTTCGGATTAGGAAAAAGTAGAGCTATCGAGATTTTGGAAAAAGCTCAAGTTAGCCAAGATAAAAAAGTTCAAGATTGGAATGATGATGAAATCGGAGCAATTCGTGAAGCTGTTTCATTTTACAAAATTGAAGGAGAATTACGTTCTGAAATATCTTTAAACATTAAACGTTTAATGGATATCGGATGTTACAGAGGTATTCGTCATAGATCTGGTCTTCCGTTAAGAGGACAAAGAACTAAAAACAACTCAAGAACAAGAAAAGGTAAAAGAAAAACTGTTGCTAACAAGAAAAAAGCAACTAAATAATAAGTAATATGGCTAAAGCAACTGCAAAAAAACGTAAAGTTATCGTTGAATCAACGGGTGAGGCTCATATTTCTGCCACTTTTAATAACATTATTATTTCTTTGACTAATAAGAAAGGTGAAGTTATCTCTTGGTCTTCAGCTGGTAAAATGGGTTTCAGAGGTTCTAAAAAGAACACTCCTTACGCAGCTCAAATGGCAGCAGAAGATTGCGCTAAAGTAGCACTTGAGGCGGGACTTAAAAAAGTGAAAGTTTATGTAAAAGGACCAGGTAACGGACGTGAGTCTGCTATCCGTTCTATTCATAACGGTGGAATTGAAGTTACAGAGATTATTGATGTTACTCCAATGCCGCACAACGGATGTCGTCCTCCAAAAAGACGTAGAGTTTAATTTTTTATTTTTATAGTATAAACAAGGTAGAACATAGATTATCGAAGGATTAGACCTGAATTCATAATTTCTACCTTAAATTTTTTTTAAAATGGCAAGATATACTGGTCCTAAAACCAAAATCGCTCGTAAATTTGGCGAGGCAATCTTCGGAGATGATAAATCATTCGAAAAAAGAAATTACCCACCTGGACAACACGGGATGGCTAAAAAAAGAGGAAAAAAATCTGAGTACGCTGTTCAGTTAATGGAAAAGCAAAAAGCTAAATATTCTTATGGAATTTTAGAAAAACAATTCAGAAATTTATTCGAAAAAGCATCAGCGACTAAAGGAGTAACTGGTGAAGTTTTATTACAATTATGCGAAGCAAGATTAGATAATGTTGTTTTTAGAATGGGAATTGCTCCATCTAGAAGAGGTGCGCGTCAAATCGTTTCTCACAGACACATTACTGTAAATGGAGAGGTTGTTAATATTCCTTCTTACCACCTTAAGCCTGGTGATAAAGTTGCAGTTCGTGAAAAATCTAAATCTTTAGAAGCTATCGAACGTTCTTTATCAAATTCAAGTCATGTTTATGAATGGATTACTTGGAACAATGATCTTAAAGAAGGAACTTTTGTTTCTGTACCTGCGAGACTTCAAATTCCAGAAAACATTAAAGAACAATTAATCGTAGAGTTGTACAACAAATAATAATTGACTTAGTCGAAATTTATGGCAATATTTAATTTTCAAAAGCCCGATAAAGTTATCATGATCGATTCAACCGATTTTGAAGGTAAATTTGAGTTTAGACCTTTAGAACCTGGTTATGGATTGACAGTTGGTAATGCACTTAGAAGAGTTTTGCTTTCAGCGTTAGAAGGTTATGCAATTACATCTGTTCGTATCGAAGGTGTAGATCATGAGTTTTCTACTATTTCAGGTGTTGTTGAGGATGTTACCGAAATTATCCTTAATCTAAAACAAGTACGTTTCAAACGTCAGATTGAAGATATCGATAATGAATCAGTTACTATTTCTGTTTCTGGTAAAGATCAATTAACGGCAGGTGATTTTCAAAAATTTATCTCAGGTTTTCAAGTTTTGAATCCAGACCTTGTTATCTGTAATTTAGATTCTAAAATCAAATTGAACTTCGATTTAACAATCGAAAAAGGTAGAGGATACGTTCCTGCTGAAGAGAACAAAAAACAGAATGCTGCAATTGGAACAATTTTTACAGATTCTATTTTTACTCCGGTAAAAAATGTAAAATATGCAATCGAAAATTTCCGTGTAGAGCAAAAAACAGATTACGAAAAATTAGTTTTTGAAATTAAAACTGATGGATCTATTAATCCAAAAGATGCTCTTACTGAAGCTGCTAAAGTTTTAATTCACCATTTCATGTTGTTTTCTGATGAAAGAATTACACTTGAGGCTGACGAAATTGCACAAACAGAATCGTATGATGAAGAGTCATTGCATATGAGACAATTGCTTAAAACTAAGCTTGTTGATATGGATTTATCTGTGAGAGCATTAAATTGCTTGAAAGCGGCTGAAGTTGATACACTTGGTGATTTAGTATCGTTCAATAAAAATGACCTAATGAAATTCCGTAATTTTGGTAAAAAATCTTTAACTGAACTTGATGAACTTGTTGCAGTGAAGAATTTAACTTTCGGAATGGATTTAGCTAAATACAAATTAGATAAAGAATAATTTACTTCATATTTTGCTCTCCATAGTGGATTGTAGCAAGATGAAGATAAAAAAAACACGTCATGAGACACGGAAAAAAATTCAACCACTTAAGCAGACAGACTGGACATAGAAAAGCTATGTTAGCTAATATGGCTTGTTCTCTTATTGAGCACAAACGTATAAATACTACTGTTGCTAAAGCTAAAGCGCTTAAACAATTCGTTGAGCCTTTAATCACAAAATCAAAAGAAGATACGACTCATAATCGTCGTATTGTTTTTGCATACCTACGTAGCAAATATGCTGTAACTGATTTGTTCAGAGATGTGGCTGCTAAAGTTGGAGACCGTCCAGGTGGATACACTCGTATCATTAAAGTTGGAAATCGTTTGGGAGATAATGCTGATATGGCAATGATCGAACTTGTTGACTTCAATGAACTTTACAACGGAGGTAAAAAAGAAGTTAAAAAAGCGAAAAGCCGTCGTGGTGGTAAAGCTAAAAAAGCTGAAACTGCTGCTCCAGAAGCTCCTGCTGCTGAAACAGAAACGACTACTGAAGCTTCTGAATAATTATGAAAGTAATCATTCTATAGAAATCAAGGATAAACTAATTTTTAGTTTATCCTTTTTTTTTGATTTTTTTGAAACCATAAAAATGTAACTTATTTAAAATGATAGGTTTTATTTTTACAGATGAAAGTTTTAAAAAATCTTGGAGGGGCTATTTTAAAGAAGTAAATTTGCAAAATTCTAATTACACTTAAAATCTATATTTTGGTTTTATAACTTGATTAAAAAACAATACAAATTAAATAATGAAATACACAACACGACAAAGCGCCATTTTATTACTTAGTGACGGAACAATCTTTCACGGAAAATCTATCGGAATTAGCGGTAAAACTTTTGGTGAAGTTTGTTTTAATACAGGAATGACTGGGTATCAGGAAATTTTTACTGATCCTTCTTATTTTGGGCAAATAATGGTTGCTACAAATACACATATCGGAAACTATGGTGTTAATGATTCTGAAGTTGAATCTGATAGTATTAAAATTGCCGGTTTAGTTTGTAAAAACTTTAGTTTTAATTATTCTAGAGAAAATGCTTCTGGAAGTTTAGGGGATTATTTTGCGAAACAAAATTTAATCTGTATTTCTGATGTTGATACGCGTGCACTTGTAAGCTACATTCGAGATAATGGCGCTATGAATGCAGTAATTTGTACAGATGGAACTTCAATCGAGGATTTGAAGAAAGAGCTGGATAATGTTCCAAATATGGAAGGTTTAGAATTGGCTTCTAAAGTTTCAACTAAAGAGCCATATTTCTTTGGCGACGAAAATGCTACTTATAAAATATCAGCTTTAGATCTTGGTATCAAAAAGAATATTTTGAGAAACCTTGCTAAAAGAGATTGTTATATTAAAGTATATCCGTTTGATTCAACTTATAAAGATATGTCTGAGTTTAATCCTGATGGATACTTCTTGTCAAATGGGCCTGGAGATCCAGATCCTTTGTTTGGAGCGATTCAGGTTGCGAAGGAGATTTTGGCAGATAATAAGCCATTGTTCGGAATCTGTTTAGGACATCAAGTAATTGGTTTGGCTAATGGTGTTGAGACTTATAAAATGTTTAATGGACACCGTGGAATTAACCACCCAGTAAAAAATATCCTTACAGGTAAAGGCGAAATAACATCTCAAAACCATGGATTTGCGGTTAAGAGAGAGCAATTGGAAAATCATCCAGAATTAGAAATTACGCATGTTCACTTGAATGATGGTACTGTTGCGGGAATGCGAATGAAGAATAAAAATTGTTTTTCAGTTCAATATCACCCAGAGGCTAGTCCGGGGCCACACGATTCGTCATATTTGTTTGACCAATTTGTAGAGAATATTAAAAGCGACAAAGTCTAAAACGATGTAGTTAATAAATAAAGGTGTTTAATGACTACAATGCGTTTATAGTATTAAATATTTTTATAATTTCGAAAAAAAAATATAATTTATTAATAAAAAACAAAAATAATGAGTATTATAATTAAAGTTCACGCAAGACAAATTCTTGATTCTAGAGGAAACCCAACTATTGAAGTTGATGTAGTAACTGAAAATGGGGTTTTAGGTAGAGCTGCTGTTCCATCTGGAGCATCAACTGGAGAGCACGAAGCTGTTGAATTACGTGATGGAGGTAAATCTTATCTAGGTAAAGGTGTTTTGAATGCAGTGAATAATGTAAATACCGTTATTGCTGAAGAGTTAGTTGGGACTTCTGTTTTCGAACAAAACACAATCGACCAATTAATGATTGATTTAGATGGAACTCCAAATAAATCAAAATTAGGGGCTAACGCAATTTTAGGTGTTTCTTTGGCTGCTGCAAAAGCTGCTGCTAATGAATTAGGATTGCCATTATACAGATATGTTGGCGGTGTTTCTGCTAATACATTGCCAGTTCCAATGATGAACATCATCAATGGTGGTTCTCACTCTGATGCGCCTATCGCATTCCAAGAGTTTATGATTTTCCCAGTAAAAGCAACTTCTTTTACACATGCAATGCAAATGGGAACTGAGATTTTTCACAACTTGAAAAAAGTATTACATGATAGAGGTTTAAGTACTGCTGTTGGCGACGAAGGAGGTTTTGCTCCAAACTTGGCTGGCGGAACTGAAGATGCTTTGGATACTATCAAATTGGCAGTTGAAAAAGCAGGGTATTCTTTCGGTGACGAAATTATGATTGCTCTTGACTGTGCGGCTTCTGAGTTTTATGTAAACGGTAAATACGATTATACTAAATTTGAAGGTGAAACTGGAAAAATTAGAACTTCTGAAGAACAAGCTGAGTACTTAGCTGAATTAGCTTCTAAATATCCAATTATCTCTATCGAAGATGGTATGTATGAAGATGACTGGGATGGATGGAAAGCTTTAACTGAGAAAATCGGTGATAAAGTACAATTAGTAGGTGATGATTTATTTGTAACTAACGTTGCTCGTTTATCTACTGGTATCGAAAAAGGAATTGCTAACTCTATCTTGGTAAAAGTAAATCAAATAGGTACTTTAACTGAAACTATTGCAGCTGTAAACATGGCGAAAAACGCGGGTTACACATCTGTAATGTCTCACCGTTCTGGAGAAACTGAAGATAATACAATTGCAGATTTAGCTGTAGCTTTAAACTGTGGTCAAATTAAAACGGGTTCTGCTTCTCGTTCAGATCGTATGGCAAAGTACAACCAATTGTTAAGAATTGAAGAAGAATTAGGAAGCACTGCTTATTTTCCAGGTTTAAATGCTTTTAAGATTAAATAATCATAAGAGATATATTAAGATAAACCATTCATTTTTTAATGAATGGTTTTTTTTTGGAGTTTTAACAAATTCATAGCAGTATTCTTTTTTTAATTAGTCTTAAATTCATTAGATTTGATAAATTATTATTTAAAGAATTATTTCCAGTATATTATGTCAAAAATAGCTACATTAGAAATAGATGGTAAAAAGATTGAGCTTCCAGTAATCACAGGAAGCGAAAACGAATCAGCTATCGATATTAACAAATTACGTGATTTAACAGGTTTCATTACCCTTGATCCAGGTTATAAAAATTCAGGATCATGTACAAGCGAAATCACTTTCCTAGATGGAGAAGAAGGAATTTTGCGTTACAGAGGATACTCAATTGAAGATCTTGCAGAAAAAGCTAATTTCTTAGAAGTATCTTATCTTTTAATTTTTGGTGAATTGCCTACAGCTTCACAATTAGAAGATTTTGAAAATGGTATAAAAAAGCATTCTTTGGTAAACGAAGAAATGAAAAATATCATTGACGGTTTTCCTAAAACGGCTCACCCAATGGGAGTGTTATCTGCTTTAACAAGTGCTTTAACAGCATTCAACCCTAAAGCAGTTAATGTTGATAATGAAAAAGAAATGTACGAAGCTATTTGTAAAACAATGGCAAAGTTTCTTGTAATTGCTACATGGACTTATAGAAAATCTATGGGGTATCCTTTAAACTACTACGATAATACAAAAGGATATGTTGAAAGCTTTATGCAATTAATGTTTAAATTGCCTACTGGTCCTTATGCCGCAAATCCGGTAATCGTAAATGCTTTAGATAAATTATTTATCCTTCACGCTGATCACGAGCAAAACTGTTCTACTTCTACTGTTAGAATGGTAGGTTCTTCTCACGCAGGATTATTTGCTTCAGTTTCTGCAGGAGTTTCTGCTTTATGGGGGCCACTTCACGGTGGAGCAAACCAAGCTGTACTTGAAATGCTTGAAGAAATTAATAAAGACGGTGGAGATACAGATAAATTCTTAGCGAAAGCAAAAGACAAAAATGATCCTTTCCGTTTAATGGGATTCGGGCACAGAGTTTATAAAAATTTTGATCCAAGAGCTAAAATTATCAAAAAAGCTGCAACAGAAGTATTAGAGACTTTAGGTGTTGAAGATCCGATTTTAGATATCGCAAGAAAATTAGAAAAAGCTGCTCTTGAAGATGAATACTTCAAAGCAAGAAACCTATATCCAAACGTTGATTTCTACTCTGGAATTATTTACAGAGCTTTAGGAATTCCAACAGATATGTTTACTGTTATGTTTGCAATTGGAAGGCTGCCAGGTTGGATTGCGCAATGGAAAGAAATGCGTGAAAACAAAGAACCAATTGGAAGACCAAGACAAATTTATACAGGACATCCTTTACGAGAGTTTAAGTCTAATAAATAAAAAACGAAAGCTTCACTTAACTGTGAAGCTTTTTTTATATTTGCTCAAAATACAATAGAGTTATGTTGCAATTAAATGTAAAGAACGAAACGTCTCGACTTCGTGCTGTAGTTCTGGGTTCTGCTGTTCATAATGGACCAACTCCAACTATAGAAGAGGCTTATGATCCTAAATCATTGGAACATATTAAGGCGGGAACTTATCCTTTAGAAAAAGATATGGTTGCTGAAATGGATGCTTTTAATGCTGTTTTTCAAAAATATGATGTAACAGTTTATCGTCCAGAAATGATTGAAAACTACAATCAGATTTTTGCAAGAGATATTGGTTTCGTAATTGATGATGTCTTTGTGAAATCGAATATTCTTCCAGATAGAGAACGTGAATTGGATGCTATTCAATATGTAATTGATCAGATAGATCCATTAAAAGTAGTTCGCCCTCCAGAAGAAGTTCATATAGAAGGAGGAGATGTGATGCTTTGGAATGATCATATATTCATCGGGACTTATAAAGGAAGTGATTATAAAGACTACATTACAGCAAGAACCAATATGCATGGTGTGAACTATATTAAATCTTTATTTCCTAATAAGATTGTTAAAGAATTTGATTTGGTAAAATCTAAATTAGAAGCAAGAGATAATGCGCTACATTTAGATTGTTGTTTTCAGCCAGTCGGAAAAAATAAAGGCATAATTTATAAAAGAGGTTTTCGTGAAGAAGCAGATTATCTTTATTTAGTGAAGCTTTTCGGGAAAGAAAATCTATTTCATATTGAAAGAAACGAAATGTATAATATGTTTTCGAATGTATTTTCAATTGATGAAAATGTGGTGGTTTCTGAAAAGAATTTTACGAGATTGAATAATTGGCTTCGTGAAAATGGTTTTACAGTTGAAGAAATTCCATATGCTGAAATTTCAAAGCAAGAAGGTTTGTTGAGATGTTCGACGCTTCCATTAATTAGAGACTAAAAATAGTTTTTTGTTCCAAGTTTCAGGTTTTAAGTTTGTACAAGACGGGAAACCTGAAACTTGAAACCTGAAACAAAAAAATATATAAAAAATGAAACAGACTACCAATGCTATCGTGATGATTCGGCCAGTTGCATTCAGAATGAATGAGCAGACGGCTGTAAATAATTATTATCAAAAAGTTTTAGATGGACTTTTACCAAGTACCGTTAATGCTAAAGCGCAACAGGAGTTTGATGCTTTTGTTGAAAAATTAAGAGCGGTAGGAGTAGATGTTACTGTTGTAGATGACAATTTAGAGACTGATACTCCTGATAGTATTTTTCCAAACAATTGGGTTTCATTTCATGAAAATGGTGATGTAGCACTTTATCCGATGTTTGCTGAAAATCGTCGCCAAGAACGTCGTGAAGATATTTTGGATACATTGGAAGAAAAAGGATTCGAAATTGCTAATATAATGGATTATACTTCTGCAGAAGAAGATGGTATTTTCTTAGAAGGAACGGGTAGTTTGTTATTAGATAGAGCTAATGGAAAAGCATATTGCGCATTATCTCCAAGAGCAGATGAAGAGCTTTTTATAGAATTCTGTGAAGATTTTGATTATGCTCCTGTTATTTTTGAAGCTTTTCAAACGGTTGATGGCGAACGTAAACTAATTTATCATACTAATGTAATGATGTGTTTAGGCGAGACTTTTGCTGTTATTTGCGCTGATTCTATCGATGATAAGAAAGAGCGAAAAATGGTTTTGGATAATCTTAAACAAGATCAAAAGGAAATCATTTTAATCACAGAAGATCAAGTGAATAATTTTGCTGGAAATATGCTAGAAGTTCGTGGTAAAGATGATAAAAAGTATATTGTTATGAGTGCTTCTGCACACCAGAGTTTAACTCCAAAACAAATTTCTCAATTAGAAAATCATGCAGAAATCTTAAGCTCAAGCCTTGATACAATTGAAGCTTGTGGCGGAGGAAGTGCAAGATGTATGATGGCAGAAGTTTTTCTGCCGAGGAGTTAAAATAAAAGATCTTAAAAAGAAAGGGATAAAATCAAGTAAGGTTTTATCCCTTTTTTTAAGAATATTTTGGAGTTAAAAATTTCCTTTTATAATATTTACTATAGCACTTACTATGTATTGAATTCCGATAGAAATAACGATAAAGCCAACAATTCTTGAAATAGCAACAATTCCAGATGCTCCTAAAATTCTAGCTAGATAATGAGCGCTTTTTAAAATGGCAAAAATCGCTACAGCAATTGCAAGAATCGCCAATGAAGAAATTATAATTTCGTTTATTTCATGATGTTCTTGGTAAAAAGCAATTAAAAGTGACATTGACCCAGGGCCAGCAAGCATTGGTATTGCTAGAGGCGTTAATGCTATATCGTTTCTGTGTTGCGCTTCATTTTCAATTTTTTTATTGATTCCTCGTTTCTTGTTGAATTTTCCAGAAAGTAAAGAAAAACCAGAATTTACAATTACAATTCCCCCAGCAATTCTTAAAGCGTCTATGCTGATTCCGAAAAAAGTTAGAACATATTGGCCAATGAAATAAGAAACTAATAATATGATGAAGACATTGATTGCGGTCCAAAGAGAGATTCTGGATCTTTCTTTTTGAGAGTCGTGTTGAGTTAATCCGACAAAAATAGGTACAGTTCCAATTGGGTTTAATACTGAGAACAAGGCGGCAAATAAGTAAATAAATAATTCCATATTGTATTGGTTGGTTGAAGTAAATGTAGTTATTTTTTGATGTTTTATTGCTATTTATTCTGTATCAAAGACATAAAGTTTAATCGTTCTTTTTGATTACTTTTGCAGTCTAAACAAAAACAATGAAAAATAAAAAAACATTAGTTATAGGAGCGTCTACAAATCCAGAACGTTATTCTTATAGAGCAGTAAATATGCTGACAGGAAAAGGGCATTCTGTTTTAGCAATCGGACAAAAAGCTGGAGAAGTTGCAGGAGTAAAGATTCAAACTAAAGCAATACCAGTTAAAAATATTGATACTATCACTTTGTATTTAAATCCTATTCGTCAGAGAGATTATTATAATTATATTATTGAGGCTCATCCTAAACGAGTAATTTTTAATCCAGGAACCGAAAACCCAGAGCTATACCAATTGCTAGAATTAAATGATATTCAAGTAGAGGTAGCTTGTACATTAGTTTTGTTGGCTACAAATCAATACTAAAAATTCTTTGATGCTTTCATTTGAATCTGGAAAAGAAAGGATTTTCTTGATAAATTCTCGTTAGTATTAAGCTTTGAATTTAATGGCTGTAATGTAGGCTAAACCATTAAAAGTATTACTTTTGTCGTCATGGAATTTTCATCAAAATTAATTGAAAAAGCGGTAAACGAAATGTCACAATTGCCTGGTATAGGTAAGCGTACGGCACTTCGATTAGTTCTTCATTTGTTAAAACAGCCTAAAGAACAAACAGCTTTTTTGTCTCAAGCATTATTGAAAATGCGTGAGGATATTAAGTTTTGTGAAAGTTGCCATAATATTTCTGATACTAAAATGTGCGAGATTTGCGCTAATCCAGTTAGAAATCATGAAACAATATGTATTGTAGAAGATATTAGAGATGTTATGGCGATAGAAAATACGGGACAATTTAAAGGAATATATCATGTGCTTGGAGGGAAAATTTCACCTATTGAAGGAGTTGGCCCCAATCAGTTAAATATTTCTAGTTTAGTAACAAAAGTAAAATCTGGAAATGTAGCGGAGATTATTTTTGCTTTAAGCTCAACTATGGAAGGAGATACAACAAATTTTTATATCTATAAACAAATTGCAGATTCTGAGATTATAATTTCGACAATTGCGAGAGGAATATCAGTTGGAGATGAATTAGAGTATGCAGACGAAATAACACTTGGGCGTAGTATCTTGCATAGAGTGCCTTTCGAAAAAACATTTAAAAATAATTAACTAAACCCCAAATAAAAGTTAGGTTTCTGTATATACTAAACGAAAATCTATACTTACCATAAAATTGAACGAATGACAAAAAACAGCTTTCTTCTATTCTTATTGATCTCTACATTATTTACCTCGTGCATTCCAATCAAAGATTTGGTTTATCTTCAGGATAAAAATGATTCAGGTGAGCAAACAACAATTGCTGCAGTGGAATCAAAACCCTATAGACTACAAGTTAATGACGTTTTAAGCATTAATATAAAAGCAATTGATCCTAAATTAGTTTCTATTTTTAATACGACAGAGAATCAAGGCGGGCAAACAGGAAAAAGTGAGTCGGCCTTATATTTTGATGGATTTACAGTTGATGATCATGGAAATATCAGAATGCCAATTTTAGGAGAAATAAATGTAATTGGGTATACTCTTGAAGAAGTTCGTGTAAAAATTGAAAAGAAATTATTAGAAGAATATTTTAAAAGCGAAGCCAATATATTTGTAACTGTTAAGTTGGCTGGTTTTAGATATACTATCAATGGAGAAGTCGGTAGTACCGGAACAAAGACATTATTTAAAGATAATGTAACCATTTTGGAGGCTGTTGCAAATGCAGGAGATATTACCACAGTTGGTAATAGAAAAGAAGTAACAGTAATTCGTCAAAGTCCAACAGGAGTGCAGATGCATAATATTGATCTTACAGATGTAAATGTAATGAAATCACCTTATTATTATTTGCAACCAAATGATTATATATATGTAAAACCATTGAGGCAAAAAACATGGGGAACGGGCCAAACAGGGATACAATCAATAGGAACAATAATCACATTATTGTCTTTGGCAACAACAGTTTATTTAATTATAAAGTAAAAATAGATTTTTAAAATGTTAGATATTAAAGATTTTGCCATTTTTGAAAATCATTCTCATTTTGATTTTAAAGGGTTTCTGTTGAAAATTGCAAGTTACTGGAAATGGTTTCTTGCAAGTTTGATTATTGCATTCACTATTGCTTACCAGATAAATATTCGTAAAGAAAAAATTTACGGAATGCAAACCATGATTTCTATTAAAGAAGAAAGTAATCCTTTTTTTACGTCAAACACCAGTTTGGTATTCAATTGGGGAGGAGTTTCAGATCAGGTAAACGGTATTTCTACAATTTTGCAATCAAGATCTCACAATGAGCTAGTCGTAGATAAGCTTCAATTTTATATTAATTATTTAGAGCAAGGGAAATACAATTTAGTTGATTCTTACGGAGCGGTGCCATTTTATGTCGATATTGACAAAACAAAGGGACAGCTTGCAAATACATTAATTAATATAAAATTTTTAAGCGAAAATGAGTATCAAATTCAGATACCATTTGAAGTTAATTCTGTTTCGTTAATTACTTATAGCAATAATTCTTATAGCAACACGTCAGTACAGCCTACAACTTTTATTAAAAAATACAAAGTAGGAGAACGTGTTAATCTTCCATTTTTAAATTGGAAACTTCAAATAGTAGATAATCCAGGTTTTTATAAAGGTAAAGAATACTTTGTAAGATTTAATGATTTTGATGGAACTGTATCTCAGTACAAAGGTATAAACGTAGATGCTGGAAAAAGTGCGGGATCGTTGTTGACTTTGTCAATGCAGGGAACAAATAAAGCAAGAATGGTTGACTATCTGAATGCTACCGTAAGGATGCTTATGAAATTGCAATTAGATGGTAAAAACCAATTTGCAACAAACACCATTAGATTTATTGATAGTACTCTTGTTGCAATGGAATCTCAGCTTAAAGAGACGGGTAACGAATTAAAGTCTTTTCAAAAAGATAAAAATATTTACCAAATAGAAGATGGTGGCTCTCGGGTTTCAGAAAAGATAATGAATTTTGATGTTGAAAAAGATCAAGTTACTAGAAAAATAGCTTATTATAATTCGTTAAGATCATATTTAAATAGTAGTGACGACTATTCTAGGTTGCCAGCGCCTTCTGTTGCTGGAATTGAAGACCCTAATGTTATTGCGAATGTTTCCAAACTTATAGCCCTTTCTACTCAAAGATCAGAAATGGCTTATGCTGTAAAAAGCGAAAAAATATTTAAAGATTTTGATAATCAAATGGCAGCGGTAAAAAATGTTCTTCAAGAGAATATTGCTACTGCAAAGTCTTCTTTAGTTTATGATTTATCTTTGTTAAATGCCAAAATTGGCCAAGCAGAAAGCACTGTTAAAAAACTTCCTGAAGAGCAACAGGAATTATTGAAGATTAAAAGGAAATATGATCTAAATGACAATATCTATACAGAGTTCCTTCAAAAGAGAAATGAAGCAGAAATTGTAAGAGCATCAAATCTATCAGATATTCACTTTATTGATCCTGCAAAAGATATTGGTGGAGGTTTAATTGGACCAAAGACTTCTGTAAACTATGTGATGGCTTTGTTTTTAGGGATTTTGGTGCCTTTGTTATTTGTCCTAGTAATATTTTTCATTAATAATTCAATTCAGAATGGTGATGACATTAGTAAATTAACACAAATCCCATTGCTTGGAATAATTGGTATTAATAAAGATTCAGGAAGTTTAGCGGTTTTTGATAAGCCTAAATCTGCTCTTTCGGAATCATTTAGGGGCTTACGTTCTTCCCTTCAGTTTTTATACAAAAAACAAAAAGTTGATGGATCAAAAACCTTAATGATTACTTCTTCAATTAGTGGAGAAGGAAAAACGTTCTGTTCCATAAATATCGCTACGGTTTTTGCTTTAAGCGAGAAAAAAACAGTAATAGTTGGTCTGGATTTAAGAAAACCAAGATTGGCAGATGAATTTCAACTGAAATCATCCCTGGGAGTTGTCAATTATTTAATAAGACAAAATAATTTAGAAGAAATTACTAATGAGACACCCATTCCTAATTTAGACATAATACTTTCAGGACCAATTCCCCCAAATCCTTCGGAGCTAATTTTGAGTGATGCAATGAAAGAATTGATTGATGAACTGAAAAATAAATATGATTATATAGTTTTGGATACTCCGCCAGTTGGTTTAGTGGCAGATTCATTAGAATTAGTTCAGTTTGCAGATGTAATATTGTATATTGTAAGGCAAAATTATACTAAGAAAGATATGATAACGTTGTTAAATACTAGGCTTAAACGTGGAGAGTTAAGTAACGTTAGTATTGTGTTAAATGGTTATGAAAATAAAGCAAAATACGGTAGTGGTTACGGATATGGTTATGGATATGGAGCTTATTCAAATGGTTATCATGAAGAGGAAGTTAAAGATGGATTTTGGAAAGCATTTTTAAAACGAATTAGAAAAAAATAAACTTTGACAAATGGAAATCAGGGCAAAGAATACAATTTTGATTACAGGAGGAGCTGGATTTATAGGTTCAAATTTGACTGAGTATTTTTTAGGCTTAGGCTATAAAGTCGTTTGCTTGGATAATTTTTCTACAGGCCATCGTTATAATTTAAAAGATTTTTTAAATAACCCTGATTTTAAGTTAATTGAAGGTGATATCCGAAATTTATCTGATTGTAATTTAGCTGTCGAAGGGGTAGATTATGTTTTACATCAAGCAGCCTTAGGGTCTGTTCCTAGGTCGATAAAAGATCCAATTACTACTAATGATGTGAATGTTTCTGGATTTTTAAATATGCTTACAACAGCACGCGATGCTAAAGTAAAAAGATTTGTCTATGCGGCGAGTTCTTCTACTTATGGAGATTCTCAAGGATTGCCAAAAGTAGAAGATGTTATCGGAAAACCATTGTCTCCTTATGCAATTACAAAATATGTGAATGAACTTTATGCTGAAATTTTTAGCAAGACCTATGGATTAGAAACAATCGGACTTCGCTATTTTAATGTTTTTGGAAGAAAGCAAGATCCTAATGGAGCTTATGCAGCTGTAATTCCAAAGTTTGTAAAGCAATTTATGAACCACGAGAGCCCAATAATTAATGGAGATGGGAATTATTCTCGTGATTTTACTTATATAGACAATGTGATTCAAATGAATGAATTGGCAATGACTTGTCAAAATGCAGAAGCAATTAATACGGTTTATAATACGGCATTTGGAGACAGAAATACATTAAATGACTTAGTTAGATATTTAAAAGAATATTTATCAGACTTTGATCCGAAAATAAAAGATGTTCCAGTTGTTTATGGCGAAAATCGAGTAGGAGACATTCCACATTCTTTAGCAAGTATCGAAAAAGCAAAAAGAAATCTTGGTTATAATCCAAAGTATTCTTTGCAAGACGGATTAAAAGAAGCTGTCGAATGGTATTGGAATAATTTAAAATAAATTTAAGATCAAGATAAAATAGATCAAATGAAAATTACAAAAATTTGCTGCATTGGTGCAGGATATGTTGGAGGGCCAACAATGGCAGTAATTGCTCAAAATTGCCCCCATATTCAGGTTACGGTTGTTGATTTAAATGAACAAAGAATAGCAGATTGGAATGATCCGAATCCTGAAAATATTCCAATATATGAACCTGGACTTTCTGAAATTGTAGCAGAAGCAAGGGGCAGAAATTTGTTTTTTTCTACTGATGTAGATAAAGCAATAGACGAAGCTCAAATGATATTTATTTCTGTAAATACGCCAACCAAAACTTATGGAAAAGGAAAAGGAATGGCAGCAGATTTAAAATATATCGAATTATGTGCTAGACAAATTGCAAGGGTTGCAAAACAAAATAAAATTGTAGTCGAGAAGTCGACTTTGCCAGTGAGAACTGCTGAGGCAATTAAAAGTATATTGGATAATACAGGAAATGGTGTTCAATTTCAAATTTTATCTAATCCAGAGTTTTTAGCAGAAGGAACTGCTGTTGCAGATTTGTTAAACCCCGATCGAATTTTGATAGGCGGAGATACAACCCAAGAAGGAGAAGAAGCGATTAATTCATTAGTGGAAGTTTATTCGAATTGGGTAAGCAAAGATCGAATTTTAACAACAAATGTTTGGTCGTCTGAATTATCAAAACTAACCGCAAATGCATTTTTAGCACAACGTATTTCTTCAATAAATGCGATGTCAGAGCTTTGCGAGAAAACTGGCGCAAACGTAAATGAAGTAGCTAAAGCGATCGGTATGGATAGTAGAATTGGCCCTAAATTTTTGAAAGCTTCTGTAGGGTTTGGCGGTTCTTGTTTCCAAAAAGACATATTAAATCTAGTATATATAGCAAAATCATACGGATTAAATGAGGTAGCAGATTATTGGGAGCAAGTTATTATTATGAATGATCATCAAAAAAGAAGATTTTCAAATAAAATTGTTCAGATTTTATATAACACAGTAGCTGATAAAAAAATTGCTTTTTTGGGCTGGGCCTTTAAAAAAGATACAAATGATACAAGAGAGTCTGCAGCAATTTATGTTGCTGATGATTTAATAAATGAACAGGCCAAAATCTCAGTTTTTGATCCGAAGGTTTCTAAAAATAAAATGCTAAGTGACTTAGATTATTTAGAAACTAGAGCAAGTGATGATAATGTTGACGCATTAAGTGTTTTTGATAATGCTTATGAGGCATGTAAAGATGCACATGCGATTGCAATCTTAACAGAGTGGGATGAGTTTACAACTTATGATTGGAAAAGGATTTACGATTCTATGCATAAGCCAGCTTTTATCTTTGATGGCAGAAATATTTTAAATGCCAAACAATTAGAATCAATCGGATTCGTTTATAATGGTATTGGAGCATAAATTGGTTTTGTATTTGTAGAGTTAAAATGAAGATATGTTGCTTCATCCTAAATAAAAAAAAATGAATTGGTACGTTGTTTATACAAAACCGAAATGGGAAAAGAAAGTAGCAGATAAGCTTAATCAACTTGGAATAGAATGTTATTGTCCATTGATTACCCAAATAAAGCAGTGGTCAGATCGGAAGAAAAAAATTGAAACACCTCTTTTTAATTCCTACGTTTTTGTTCAGTTATCCGATTCAGATCGTAATTTAGTTTTTCAAGCACAAGGGGTAGTTAGGTATTTATTTTGGTTAGGTAAACCGGCAATTGTAAAAGATCAAGAAATTGAAATTATTAGAACAAGTTTAAAATCTCCTAATCTGAAGGATGTTTCGGTTTCTAATATTCAAGTTGGAGATAAAATAAAATTAGAATCGGGAGCATTTAGCAATCAAAATGCAGTTGTACAAGAAGTTTCTAATAATTATTATACACTAGTATTAGAAGCATTAGGATGTGTATTGAAGATAAAATATAAATAATTATAGATTTTAAAGCTTTATAAACAGGAGAAAAAGTCTTTTAAAGAATTTTTTTTTCTGTTTTTTTTATAAAGTATTTATTTACAGTCTGATTAGTAGACTGTTGTAAGTGTTTAGTTTTTTTGCGCTTAACAGTTTTTTCAGTATTACGGGAAACCGTATTGAATAACTAGAGTTATTATATTATATTTGCGCGAAAATCATTATTTTAGGTATCTGAGTCAGAGTTATGTGACTGAGAACGGCGAAGCCGTGAATTGTAGTGACCAGATTAAATTAAAAAATATGAAGTTGGAAAATAATGTAAAGATTGCGGTGATAGGTTTAGGTTATGTAGGATTACCTTTGGCTCGATTATTTGCTACAAAGTATCCAGTTATTGGTTTTGATATAAATGAATCGAGAGTTAATTCTTTAAAATCTGGAACAGACACAACTTTAGAAGTAGAAGATGATGTTTTACAAAGTGTTTTAGTAGATAAACCCGATGAAAAAGAAGGGTTATATTGTACTACCTCTATAAATGACATTGCTGAGTGTAACTATTATGTAGTGACAGTTCCTACACCAGTAGACAAAAATAATAGGCCAGATTTAACGCCTCTTTATAAATCTAGTGAAACCGTTGGTAAAGTTTTAAAAAGAGGAGATATCGTTATTTACGAATCTACTGTTTATCCTGGAGTGACAGAAGAACAATGTGTGCCGGTTCTAGAGCAGATTTCAGGATTAAAATTTAATGAGGATTTTTTCGTAGGATATTCGCCAGAAAGGATTAATCCAGGAGATAAAGAGCATACAGTTGAAAAAATTCTAAAAGTAACATCAGGGTCAACACCAGAAATAGGTTTAAAAGTTGATGCTTTGTATAAGTCTGTAATTACTGCTGGAACTCATTTAGCTCCAACAATAAAAGTAGCGGAAGCAGCAAAAGTTATTGAGAACTCTCAGCGAGATATTAATATCGCTTTTGTTAACGAATTAGCTAAGATATTCAACTTAATGAATATCGATACTCAAGAAGTATTAGCAGCGGCATCTACAAAATGGAATTTTTTGCCATTTAAACCAGGTCTTGTCGGCGGACATTGTATTGGTGTAGATCCTTATTATTTAGCACAAAGAGCACAAGAGTTTGGTTACCACCCTGAAATAATTTTAGCAGGTAGACGTTTGAATGATAGTATGGGAGAATACGTAGCTTCACAGATAGTGAAGTTAATGATAAAAAAAGGTATTTCGGTTAATGGAGCTGAGTTATTAATGCTTGGAATCACTTTTAAAGAAAATTGTCCAGATGTAAGAAATACTAAAATTGTAGATGTTATAAAAGCACTAAAAGATTACGGAATAGTGGTTACTATTTTTGATCCTTTAGCTAATAACGACGAAGTTAATAAAGAATATAAACTGGAGACTATTAACTCTCTGCCTGAAAAAGAATTTGATGCATTAGTATTAGGAGTAGCTCATTCGGAGTTTCTTAAAATAGATTTTTCAAGTTTGCAAAAAGAAAAAAGTTTAATTTATGATGTAAAAGGAGTTTTAGGATCTTTAGCAGACAACAGACTTTAGATCTCCTTTTTTATTTAAAAATATATGAGTTCAGATAAAACGATAACGCACGTAATCCTTACTGGAGGAGTTGGAAGTAGACTTTGGCCACTTTCTCGTAAAAGTAGACCAAAACAATATCTTGAAATATTTGAGGGAAAGTCTTTGTTTGAAATGACTGTTGAGCGAAATAGTTATTTAGCGAATAAAGTAATGGTTGTTGGAAATGTAGATAATCACCAACTAAGTGGGAAAGTAATGGAAAAAACAAGTACTTCTTATTTAAATATTATTGAAGCAACACCCAGAAATACTGCTGCAGCAATTGCTTTTGCTGCATTTGCATCTGAACCTGATGATATTCTAGTAATCACTCCTTCTGATCATATTATAGATAGAATGGAGAACTATAATAAAGCTATAAATGAAGCTGTATCAAAAGCAGAAGATGGATTCATTGTAACTTTTGGAGTTATTCCAACTAAACCGGAAACCGGTTATGGTTATATTGAAGCAGAAGGCGATGATGTAATTTCTTTTAGAGAAAAACCAAATGAAACTACAGCAAAAGAGTTTATCGCAAAAGGTAATTTTTTATGGAATAGCGGTATGTTTTGTTTTAAAGCAAGTGTCCTTTTAGAAGAGTTGAAGAAATTTCAGCCTGATGTTTACGAGAAATCAAAAAAAGTATGGGAAGAAAATAAAAACGGTTTTTTGGATCTAGATTTATCCATGGAAATTCCGTCTATAAGTATTGATTATGCTGTAATGGAACGAAGTAAAAAGATTAAAGTTGTTCCTGCTTCTTTCTCATGGTCAGATTTAGGTTCATTCGAATCAGTATATGATTATTTAAATTCAAAGGGACATTCAACCGATTCAAATGGTAATATGGTTATTGGATGCAATAAGCATACAACTTTTTTGGGTTTAAAAAATACTATTTTTGTTTATACAGAAACCGCTAATTTAATTTTGCAAAAAGAAAATTCACAAGATGTAAAAGATATTTATAGTGAATTGGAAAAACAGAATTCGGAGCTCTTAAATTAAAATATTACAAATGAAAAAAATACTTATAACTGGCGGCGCAGGATTTATTGGTTCTCATGTAGTTAGACGTTTTGTAAATAAATATCCAGAATATCAAATTTTCAATTTGGATGCATTGACATATGCAGGTAATTTGGAAAATATAAAAGATATTGAGAATAAATCGAACTATACTTTTGTAAAAGGAGATATTTTTGATGAAAGATTTATAAATGAACTTTTTGATCAGCATAAATTTGATGGAGTTTTGCATTTAGCTGCAGAATCTCATGTGGACCGTTCTATTGAGGATCCGCTAGCATTTGTTAAAACTAATGTTATTGGAACAATGAATTTGTTAAATGCTGTAAAAAGCCAATGGAAAAATAATTTTGAAGGGAAAAGATTCTATCATATTAGTACAGATGAAGTATATGGCTCCCTAGGCGCTACAGGATTATTTACAGAAGAGACTGCTTACGATCCAAATTCACCATATTCGGCTTCCAAAGCAAGTTCAGATCATTTTGTGAGAGCTTATGGCGAAACTTACGGTTTGCCGTATGTTTTAACTAACTGTTCAAATAATTATGGATCATATCATTTTCCTGAAAAATTAATTCCGCTTTTTATAAATAATATTATCAACAACAAGCCTTTGCCAGTATATGGAGACGGGAACTACACAAGAGATTGGTTGTTTGTAGAAGACCATGCAATAGCGATAGATTTAGTTTTTCATGAGGGGAAAAATCATGAAACATATAATATTGGTGGATTTAATGAGTGGAAAAATATCAATCTTGTTAAATTGTTATGCTCAATAATGGACGGAAAATTAGGAAGAGAACTTGGGACTTCGGAAAAACTAATTACCTATGTTAAAGACAGACCAGGTCATGATTTGCGTTATGCAATTGATGCTTCAAAAATTAATAGAGAATTAGGTTGGAAGCCTTCTGTTACTTTTGAAGAAGGGCTGGAGAAAACCATTAATTGGTATTTAAATAATCAAGAATGGCTTGAGAATGTTACTTCGGGTGCTTATAAAGATTATTATAAAAAACAATATTCATAGATAAAACACCAAAATATCTTTAAAATAATTTTTCTTTTAATATGAAAAAAATAATATACGTTCTTGCTCTTTTTCTTACTTTATTAATGTCTTTTAATGCAAATGCTCAGGATCTTATAAAATCTAAAGATTTGAGCACTGTAAAAGTAGATTATTTATCAGATGATGAAATTGCTAAAATTATTTCTCAATTAAAAAGCAACAGAGCTACTATAAATGATGTTGAATCTATGGCTCTATCAAAGGGTATGAGCCAAGCAGAATTTGATAAATTAAGAATTCGTGTTAATGATTATGAAAAAAAGAAGACTTCAGATAAAGATAAGAATAAAAAGGATCAGGATAAATTAAAAAAAGAAGATAAAGATTCTGAGTTTGGAAGAAAACAAGAAAAAATTAGAAATGAAAAAATTAAGGATTCTCTAAACGCATTGATTTTTGGATCGGAGCTGTTTGATAATCCTACTTTAAATTTCGAACCTGATTTAAACGTTGCCACTCCGATGAACTATATTCTTGGACCTGGCGATGAATTGCAAGTGAGTGTCTATGGTGTTCAAGAATATAATGCTAATGTTCCTGTAAGTGTCGAAGGAAAAATAAATATTGATTACGTAGGACAAATTTCAGTTTCTGGAATGTCTATTGAGGCAGCTACACAAAAAGTAAAAACTGCAATTGCTAAAGTTTATAGTACAGTTCGTTCAGGACAATCTCAGGTAAGTATTAGTTTAGGAAAAATACGTACTATTAAAGTAACGATTGTTGGAGGCAAACAACCAGGAAATTATTCAATTTCTTCATTAGCAACGGTATATAATGCGTTGCATTTAGCTGGAGGACCTGGTAAAAATGGAAGTTATAGAAATATTGAATTAATACGAAACAGTAAAGTATACAAGAATGTTGATATCTATAGGTTTTTAGTTAAGGGAGACCAGTCGGATAATGTTGCTTTAAAGGAGAATGATGTAATTCGAATTCCTGCTTACAGTCAGAGGGTAATAGTTGAAGGTGAAGTAAAGAGACCAGGAATCTTTGAAATGAAAAAAGGAGAAAATTTTTCTGACTTATTGAGCTTTGCATCAGGTTTCAACGAATTTGCTTATACAGCTTCAGTAAATGTATTACAAAAAACTGGAAAAGAATTTAAAGTTCATGACATAAATGAAAGTGAATACAATTCTTATCAGCCTCAATCGGGAGATGTTTTCAGGGTTACAAAAATTTTAAATCGTTTTGAAAATCGTATTAAGATTGAAGGTGCTGTTTTTAGACCAGATTATTATTCTTTTACAGAGGGAATGAGAATTTCAGATTTGATAATAAGAGCAGAAGGTTTGAAAGAAGATGCTTATAGTAAAAGAGCACGAGTCATTCGTTTAAAGACAGATTTAACGACGGAAATTGTTAATGTTGATTTAGGGGCTGCTTTGTCAGGTGATTTGAATTCTGATATTGAATTGAAAAGAGAAGATATAGTTACAGTATATTCTATTTTAGACTTTAGAGAAGAATATAAAGTAACTATAGATGGAGAAGTAAAAAATCCTGGTGAATATGAATATTTTGAAAATCTTACTTTAAATGACTTAGTTGTTCAGGTTGGAGGACTAACAGGTTCAGCTTCTAAAAGAGTTGAAATTGCTAGAATGATTAAATCTGATGCTATTGATGATGCAGATCCTAAACGAATAGAATTAGTTGAACTGGAAATTACCGCAGATAATAATGAGCAAGTAAAGAATTTTGTTTTAAAACCTTTTGATGTTATTAATATACGACGAATTGCTGTATACGAGAAACCAGAAATGGTTAAAGTTAGCGGAGCAGTTACCTATCCTGGGAAATATGTTTTAGCAAATAAAAAAGAAAGGGTTTATAATGTTGTAATGAGAGCAGGAGGCTTAACCTCCATTGCTAACTTAGATGGGATGAAGATTAAACGACCAATTAAAGAAGAGCAAATAGAGCAGTTGGAAAGTATTAATCTTAATTTAGAAAAAAAGACTAGTTCTGACGATGAATCTAAATCTAACTTAATAGAAAAAGATACGCTTAAATCTAAATTATCAAAAAAATTAAGAGACGAATTAAAATATACGACGATACCTGTTAATTGGGAAAAAATTGTAAAAGATAAAAATCATTATTCAAACGTGACTTTGTTTCCTGGAGATGAAATCGAGGTAGCTGTATATAATGAGGGGGTAAAAGTGACAGGAAATGTTTTGTTAACATCTGAAATTCCATATAGAAGCGGAAAAGGGTTTAAATATTATATAAATTCCGTTGGAGGTGTAGATAATAAAGGGTGGAAGAGAAAAGCATATATAATTTATCCTAATGGAAAGGCTGCTGTCACGAGTTCATTTTTATTTTTTAGATCTTATCCTAAAGTAGAGCCCGATTCGCAAATTGTTGTGCCTGAAAAGCCTGAAAAGAAAAAAATGACTGCTGGAGAATGGGTAGGTATTGGTAGTGTGATATCAAGTTTAGCTTTATTAATTGTAACAGCTTTTAAATAAAATTTAATGGATAATATACCTATTGAAAACGATGAAATTTCGCTTAAAGAAATAAAAGAAAAAGCTAAAGAATGGTATTTTTATTTTCTTTCGAAATGGAAAATAGTCTTAATTGCAGGAACAATTGGAGCAATTTTAGGAGTTACTTATTCAATTATTAAGAAACCAATTTATACTGCTACTTTGTCTTTTGCATTAGAAGATGAAAAATCTGGAAGTAACGGTTTAGGTGGCGCTTTAGGCTTAGCAAGTTCTTTTGGTCTGGATTTAGGCGGAAGTGGAGGAGGAGTATTTACGGGTTCTAATTTGACAGAGTTGTTTAAATCAAGATCGATGGTTGAGAAAACTCTTTTGTCGCCTATAACTTTAAACGGAAAAGTAATTTCTTTGGCAGAAATGTATATCCAAAATAATAATTGGCGTAAAAATTGGAATGAAAGCCCCAAACTAATGTATATTAAGTTTTTGCCAAATGACGATCGTAAAAAATTTAATCGTGTTCAGGACAGTATAATGGGCGTAATGTATAAAAAATTATCAGAAGGAGGATTATCTGTTGCTCAAAAAGATAAAAAAGTATCAATCATTAGTATTGATGTTATATCAAAAAATGAACTTTTTGCAAAGTATTTTTGTGAAGCTCTAGCTAGGGAGGTTGGTAAATTTTATGTTGAAACAAAAAGTAAAAAAGCAAGAATGAATATGGCTATTTTAGAGCGACAAGTAGATTCAATTCGACGAGAATTGAATGGTGCTATTACTGGAGTAGCTGTAGCAAATGATAATACTTTTAATTTAAATCCAGCACTTAATATACGTCGCGCACCGTCAGCAAAAAGACAAGTTGATGTGCAGGCCAATACTGCTATTCTTACTGAGTTAGTTAAGCAGAGTGAGCTAGCAAAAGTGACGCTACGAAAAGAAACTCCTCTAATACAGGTGATTGATAGGCCTATTTTGCCATTGGAAAAACAATATTTTGGAAAAAGTAAAGGAATATTATTAGGAGGATTTTTGAGTGTATTTATAATTATATTATGGTTGATCTTGAAAAAGATATTTAGTTAATTACATTTTAAATAAGTTATATTAGGACTCAATAGATTTATCATGACATTAGATATTATAAAATAAAAAATAATAGTTTAAATTACTATAGAAAACAAAAGTAAGGATATGTTTAAAGAAAAAATACTGTTAATTACAGGAGGTACAGGTTCGTTTGGAAGTGCCGTTTTGAATCGTTTCTTAAATACTGATCATTTTCGAGAAATACGAATTTTTTCACGTGATGAAAAAAAGCAAGATGATATGCGAAATTCTTATAAAAATGATAAAATTAAATATTTTATTGGTGATGTAAGGGATTATAATAGTATTGAGTACGCTATGAGCGGTGTTGATTATGTATTTCATGCTGCTGCTTTAAAGCAAGTTCCTTCTTGTGAATTTTTTCCAATGCAAGCTGTAAAAACAAATGTTGAAGGCACACAAAATGTCATACGAGCAGCAGCCATAAATAATGTGAAAAAAGTGATTTGTTTATCTACAGATAAAGCAGCTTACCCAATCAATGCAATGGGAATTTCAAAAGCAATGATGGAGAAAGTAGCAGTGGCTGAGGCTCGTAATTTGACAGAAACAATTGTTTGTTTAACTCGTTATGGAAATGTAATGGCTTCTCGCGGTTCAGTAATTCCATTATTTCTATCGCAAATTCAAAAAGGAGAGATTTTGACGATTACAGATCCAAATATGACGCGTTTTTTAATGTCTCTTGAAGAAGCTGTAGAATTAGTTCTTTTTGCGTTTGAACATGGTAAACCAGGAGACCTCTTTGTGAATAAAGCGCCAGCTGCAACTATTGGAGATTTAGCAGAGGCAATATGCCAGTTAAAAAACATAGATTGTAAATTTAATATTATTGGAACTAGGCATGGAGAAAAATTATATGAAACTTTATGCACTAGAGAAGAAATGATGAAAGCTGAAGATATGGGGGATTTTTACCGTATACCTGCAGATAACAGAGATTTAAATTATGCTAAATATTTTTCAGAAGGTCAGGAAATTAAATCTGAGATAGATGATTATAATTCGCATAATACGAAAAGGGAAGATGTTGAAGGGGTAAAAAAATTATTAAATAAGCTTGATTTATTTAGTAATTAGCCATATTAAAATATATTTTAAAGTTTTTGAAAAGTTTAATTGAATAGAAACCCATTCAATATTTTATGACAAAATTAAAAGTTGCTACCATTTTAGGTACTAGACCAGAAATTATTCGTCTGGCTGAATGTATAAAAAAATGTGATATATATTTTGACCATATTTTAATTCATACTGGTCAGAATTATGATTATGAGTTAAACGAGATTTTCTTTGAAGATTTAGGTTTAAGAAAGCCAGATTTCTTTTTAAATGTTTCTGGACAGCATTTAGGAGAAACCATTGGTAATGTAATTTCTAAGTCATACGAAATATTAGCGAAGGAATTGCCGGATGCTTTATTAGTTCTTGGAGATACTAATAGTGTTTTAAGTACTATTGCAGCAAAGAGATTAAAAATTCCTATTTTCCATATGGAAGCAGGAAATAGATGTTTTGATCAGAATGTTCCAGAGGAAATTAATCGTAAAATTTCAGATCATATTAGTGATATTAATTTGACTTATACGGAAAATAGTCGTCGCTATTTGCTGAGTGAAGGATTTAGAAAAGATCATGTTTTTTTGACAGGTTCCCCTTTAAACGAAATTCTTATTAAACATAACGAAAACATATTAAATAGTGATGTTGTTAATAGATTAAGTTTAAAGATGGGCAATTACATTGTGGTAAGTGCGCATAGAGAAGAAAACATTGATTTGAATGATAATTTTGAGGTGTTGGCAAATTCATTAAATGCTGTTGCCGATCATTATAAGATGCCCATTATATTTTCAACACACCCTCGAACCAGAAATCGTATAGAAAAGAAGAAAATAAAATTTCATTCTTTGATTTCTAACGTACCTCCATTGGGTTTTTTCGATTATGTAAATTTACAAAAAAATGCTTATATAGTTCTTTCTGATAGTGGTACAATAAGTGAGGAATCTGCTATGATGGGATTTCCTGCAGTAAGTATTAGAACAAGTACTGAGCGACCTGAAGCTATTGACTCAGGAACAATCGTTTTAGGTGGCATATCTTCGGAGCAAATATTAAATTCTATTGAAATTGCTAAAGGATTATTTGATTCAGATATAGAACTGCCAAAGGAATACTTAGTTGTAAATACTTCAGATCGTGTTATTAAAGCAATTCAGAGTTATACATCTATTGTTAATCAAGTAATTTGGAACAAATAGTATTTATGAAAAAAATCTTAGTTATAGGAATAAAAGGTATGGCTGGACATATGATTTTTAATTACTTTAATGAAAACAGGCAATTTGATGTTTATGGAATAGCAAGAAACATCGATAATGGGGAAAAAATTTTCAACATTGATGTTTCTGACACAAAGGCTTTATCTTCTATAATTATTGATAATCAATTTGATTATGTTGTAAATTGTATCGGAATTTTAAATAAAGTTGCTGAGGATAATCCAGCAAAAGCGATATGGTTTAATAGTTATTTTCCACATTATTTAGAAGAGATTACGCGTAATACTAAAATTAAGGTAATTCATATAAGTACTGACTGTGTATTTTCAGGAAAAAGAGGAAACTACACCGAACAAGATTTTAAAGATGGTTTAGGATTTTATGCCCAATCAAAAGCTTTAGGAGAGTTAAACAATAGTAAAGATGTAACAATCCGTACATCGATTATAGGGCCGGAATTGAACCATAATGGGATTGGTCTTTTTCATTGGTTTATGATGCGATTAGATGGAAGTCAGATAAAAGGTTTCACCGAAGCGTACTGGTCTGGAGTTACAACCTTAGAACTTGCAAAAGTTGTTAGTGAAATTATAAAGCAAAACATCACTGGTTTAATTCAAATAGCTCCAAAATCTAAAATTGATAAATTTAGTTTAATTTCTTTGTTTAATACTATTTATAAGAATAATATCATTTTAATTGAGAAGAATGGAGATTACAAAGTTGATAAAAGTCTAGTAAGTATTAGAAAAGATTTTGATTATGAAGTTCCTGATTATAAAAATATGTTGGAAGATCAGAAAAAATGGATTTCAAAACATTCTGCTATTTATTCACAATACTTAAATTAAAATGATTTCAATAGTTACGGCTTATTATAATAGGAAAAGACTTTTTCTTCGTACATTACAAAGTATTAGTTTAAATTATGGAAAAATTGATTTTGAAGTAATTGTTGTTGATGACGGAAGTGACGAGAATGAAAGATTAGAAGATTTGCAGAAAGATTTTCCTTTTTTGAGAGTAATCCGTTTAGAAAAGGAAAATAAATGGTATAGTAACCCATGTATTCCATTTAACATTGGTTTCGAAGAGGCAAAAGGGGATAAAATAATTATTCAAAATCCTGAATGTTATCATTTTGGAGATATCTTACAATATGTTAATGAAAATTTAAAAGAAAATCATTATTTGTCATTTGGGTGTTTTTCTTTAGATAAAAACAATACAGATGATGATTTGCTTTTTTTTGATCGAGAAAACATTTCCTCAATTATTGAAAAAAATTCGTATGTTGTAAAAACTGATGGAGGTCTAGGCTGGTATAATCATTCTCAATATCGTCCAAGTGCCTATCATTTTTGTACAGCTTTAATGACAAGTGATTTGGTTGATCTAGGAGGATTCGATTCAAGATATTCTAAAGGCTTTGGCTATGATGATGATGATTTAATATTTCGAATAAGACAGAAGGGCATGAAGATTAAATTTCTAAATAATATTGTTGCTATTCATCAAAATCATTATGTACATCAAGTTTCAATTGATGAGCAAAAGCAAAAATATGCTAATGAAAAAGCAAAAAGAAATCAAAGTATATTCAATAATATAACGAAAAAAGCACAGTGCTACAGAGCGGATTATTTGAAAATTGGGAATTATTATCAAGAAGATAAAAATACTTTTGTACAGTTACTAAAAAGACGACTAAATTTACTATTTACAAACTAAACCTTTATCTTTTATATAAATCAATCGGAGAATGACCTATTCTAAAAATCGTACACTTCTTAATAATATTGCTTCATTAGGATTAGTTCAAATTGTTAATTATATTTTTCCTTTAATAACAATACCATTTGTTTCAAGGATTTTAGGTCCTGATGGTTTTGGTATAATCAATTATATAACAGCGTTTATTACTTATTTTATTTTAATTGTAAATTATGGATTTGATTTTACAGCAACTCGAAAAATTGCTGTTGATCCGGATAATTTGGAAGTAATTTCAAAAGTTTTTTCTGAGGTAACTTGTGCAAGAACTATTCTTTTAATTATTACTGTTTTTAGTTTTGTGATACTGATAGGTATTGTACCACTTTTAAAAGAAAATCTATTACTCTCTTCAGTATTATTTTTAAATGTTATTTCGGCATTATTAACTCCTCAATATATATATCAAGGATTACAAAAACTTTCAATTTTAAGTTTATTGACAATAATTAAAGGTGCTATAAATACAAGTCTTATCTTGCTATTGGTTTCTAATAAAAGTGACTTAATATTATACGTTAGTATTGGGGTCTTTAGTAGTTTTTTAATTAGCCTTATTGCATTATTATATGTTATATTCTGTATTAAAATTAAATTTAGGTTTTACTCTGTAAAGCATTCAATGAATGTTTTAAAAGAAGTTCGACTTGTTTTTTTTTCTTCTATTATATTTTCCCTGTATACTACAACAAATATAATTATATTAGGTTTTTTTGAAAATGCAAAAGTAATTGGTTTTTATACAACAGCAGTTAGTTTTATTGTTATTGTTCAAGGTGTGGTTAATATTCCACTGGCATCTTCATTATATCCTTTCATTGGGAGGGCATTTTCGGAAAGTAGAGAAAATGGAATAAATAAGTTAAAAAAGATTATTCCAGTCATTTTTTATTTTACAGCTGTAGTCTGTACTGGAATCCTAATTTTAGCTCCATTTGTAGTCTCTCTAGTTTATGGAAAAAGTTTTGAAGGGTCTATTATTAGTGTCCAAATTTTAAGTTTTCTGCCATTAATTTCTGCAATGAGTAGTATTATGGGCATACAGACAATGCTAAATTTAAATATGGATGGCCTTTTCTTGAAAATTACAAGCTTTGCTGCATGTTTTAGCCTATTGTTGAATTTGCTAATGGCCTATTTTTTTAGTTATATAGGAACGACTTTTAGTTATCTTTTTACAGAAATTTTAATTTGTATATCATTTTATTTCATTTTAAAAAGTAAGGATTTGATTTTATTTGAAAAAGAAAATTTTAAAATAGCCAATGTAATATCACAAATTAAATCCCTTAAAAATTTATAATTAAGTGTTTTTTAAAATTTATGAAATAAAGTAATTGAACTAAGGCATGAGCAAAAAATATTATATAACTTATCTGTCAGAAAATGTAAATGAAGGAGGAATGGCAAGAAATCGTGCCTTTGCAGATAAAATACTGTCTTCGAATTCACAGATGGTAAATATGTACCTGTATAAAAACAATATATTTAAAAGAGTTTATAAATCTATTTGTTTTTTTGTTTTTTTTTTATTTCGAAGGCAAAAATCTATTTTCTTTCATCAATTTGCTTTTGCTCTAATTTTTCCATTTATAAGTAAGAGAATAAGTCAATATTTTTACAAGATTGCAATTCATTCAATAGCAAGAAAAAATAAAATTCATATCGAAATTAATGACTTACGTTATGAACAAGCTATTGATTTAGAATTACCCGTTACATTATCTATGTTGGAGTTTGAAGATTTTATATTTACGATACCAAACTGTTACTATATTTTCGCTTCTCATGCAATGAGTGATTATGTTTGTGAAAAGTATAATATTGATAGTGCATATTCTCAAGTTGTAATAAATGGGGGGCCTCATCTCCAGTCGTTGCCTTTAATTTTAACTGATCAAAAGTGGATAGATAGTTCAAAAACCAAGTATGTTTATGCGGGTAGTTTAAATAAAGGGCGACAAATCGAAAATTTAATTGATATTTTTAAAATCGATTCGAATAATCTTTTAATACTTATAGGAATATGGGGAGAATGGTTGTTAACTATAGATTTGCCTCCAAATATAATTTATTTAGGAGATTTTAAAGAAAATGTTGCGCAATATATTGTTTCTGCTTGTGATGTGGGTTTAATTCCTTATGCGGAGGACAGGTTTTATTATAATTTATGTTATCCAACAAAAGCTTCTTTTTACATAACAGCTGGGATTCCATTTTTATCAACACCTTTAGTCGAATTACAAAATGTATTTGAAGATGGAGAAATGTGTTATTTTCAATCGTTTAATAAATGGCAAGAGTTTTTTAAAAAAATTGATAAAAACAGTTTAGAAGAGGTAAAGAAAAAAATCAACGTTGAAAAACAAAAATTTTATTGGGATTATCTAATTGATACGCATTTTGAGTTTAAATAGTAGAGAATAAATAGTACATTATTTTTGAATGATTACCTAAACGGAAATGAAATTATTTTAATATATTAAGAATTAATAAAGTAATTTTAGATTTATAAAGAAATTATGCAAGAGGGAATAAATAAAATAAGTGTTGTTTTATGCACTTATAATGGGAGCAAGTATTTAAAAAAGCAATTAAATTCTATCTTAAATCAGACATATGCCATTGATGAAATCGTAATAGTTGATGACTGTTCAACAGACTCAACAATACAAATTTTAAAAGAATATGAACAAAGGTATAATAATATTAGAATTTTTTTTAATAAAAAGAATTTAGGATCTAATCTGTCTTTTAAATATGCTATTTCATTATCTAGTAATGATTATACTGCTTTGTGTGACCAAGATGATATTTGGCATAAGAATAAGATTCAAATTCAAATGAATTCAATACTGAATTCTAACTTTGATGTGAAACTAAAACCTTTAGTTGTTTTTCATGATTTATGTTTAATAGATGAGAATGAAAATCTTATAAATAAATCATTTTGGGAATTGCATAATTTTAATGTGGACAACTTTACATTTAAAAAACTTCTTATTAAGAACATTGTAACAGGTTGTACTTGTCTCATCAATAAAAGAATGAAAGAAGAAATCATAAAATGTGATATGAATTATATTTTTATGCACGATTATTTAATTGCATTAATTGGGTATGGCTTCGGTAATTTTATAGTTATTAAACAGCAATTAATTGATTTTAGAAGTCACTCTAGTAGCGTTACTGAAAAGGAAAAACTTGTTTTTTTCAATAGAATTAAAGAGTTTTTTAATAGAATTAATAATAATAGTTATTTAATGCCATTTATTCTTCAAACTCAAACTTTTGATAAGTTTTATGGATATCAACTTGATGCTGAAAAAAATAAAAATATTCAAGAATTAATTTCGTTAAAAAATAAAAATTTATTTAGTAAATTAATTTATAGATGGTTTAAAAATTGATTATTCTCGGTTTAGATTTTAAATTTTTTCATTTAAAATAACATCCAATTTAACTTTGTTCATATATTATAACTTATATCGTAAAATCTTAAAAACAATTTTATTGTTAACTTTTAATAGAGCTTAGAGCAGAGAAATTAATTTTAGATTTTTATCCTAAAAATGGACAAAATAATAAGAATATTTATTTGTAATTCATAGTTATAATAGAATTGAAAATATTTTTCCGCTGAAGTTTTGGTTTAATTGTTTTTTTATTTATTCTTTTTAATATTAAATTTAAAACCAATACTTTACATAAAAATATTACATAAATTTCATGTTTAAATATTTCGGAATAATTTTATTTTTTTTAATGATGTCAACACCATTTGATTTTTATGGTGTTAAGATATTCATAATGATTTTGTTGTTTTTGCATAGAATTTTTATAATTATTAAAAAACAAAAGCTAGAGTTGTCAAAATCTATATTTTACTGGTTTGTAACTTTAATTTTTTTTGGTTTTTTCTTTTCATTCTGGTCCCTATTTTTTCCTTACAGTAATATTAATAATGTATTAAAGGTATTACCGGTTTATTTTATCTGGCCAATTTTTTATATGTTGCTGATACCTTACTTACTTGATGAAGAATTAATCATTATATTAAACAAAACAATGGTTATGGCCTCATTATTTATATCGTTTTATTTAATTCTTGCATTTTTAAGCTTAGTAGGATTGCTACCGATAAATTTTGATAATTTTACACTCGTTAAGCCAATTTTAGGGCGTTCTGAATCTGTTGAAGCACAGTTATTTATGCCTGCTGTGACAGCTTTGTTGTTTCTTAATCCATTTTTACTGACTAATATTTTATTAAGTTCTCATAAAAAGATTAGAATGCCAAATATCGTTGTTTTTTGTTCATTTATATTAACAACAATTGCTATTTTAGTCACAGGCAGAAGATCACTTATGCTTAATGTTTTAATTTCTCCAGTAGTTATTTGGTTTTTTTTCAGGTTTGCACATATTAAGTTGATGCCCAAAGAACGAAAAAAGATAGTGAAAATTTTAATTCTATTAGCATTTGTTGGAGTCTGTACGTTAAGTTATATTGCTTACACAGGACTTGTTGACTTGGGCGAGTTTTGGAGTTTTTTTATAAAAGGGTTTGATTTGAGTTCTAATAGTGATGATGTGGGATCATCAGAAAGGGGAGGGCAAGTCTCATTAATGTTGAAATCTTGGATGGATAATCCAATATTAGGTTCTGGTTTGGCATCTTCTTCCGAGTACGTAATCAGAAGCGAATCTTCACCATGGATGTATGAACTGAGTTATTTAGCATTATTATTTCAAACAGGTATTGTAGGTATTATTATTTATTTTTCATTGTTAGTATGGTTGTTTATCAAAGCGATTATAATAGTGAAAAAAAATAATTATTATTCCTACATAATCCCTGTTTTTATTGGTTGTTTTTGCTTTTTAGTAGGATGTGCTTCTAATCCTTATTTGCAAGCATTCGATCATATGTGGGCTATTTTTTTACCTGCAGGGCTAATAAATTATTGTAATAAAAATCCATTAAAAGGAATAGAATGAATGATATTTATAAAATAAAAATTTTACTTGCGACATACAATGGCGATAAATTTATAGCTACTCAATTAGAAAGTATAATAAAGCAGTCACATACTAATTGGGAATTGCTTATAAGTGATGATGGTTCAACAGATGATACATTGTCAATAATAAATAAGTATTGTCTTCAAGATAGTCGGATTCGTATTGTAAATGAAGAGTTATCAAAACTTGGTTCAAGTCAGAATTTTGGAAATTTAATAAAAACTGTTCTAAATGAGTCATTTGATTTTTTGATGTTTGCTGATCAAGATGATTTTTGGTATAGTAATAAAATTGAGTTATCGTTGGCCGCCATGGTTTCTGAAAAAGATTTTATTACTATACCAAAATTGATTTATACAAACTTCGAGTTTGCTGATGAAAACTTAAATCCATTGTTAGAAGAAACGATGAGAATTACTTCAACATGGAAAGAGCCCAGTTTTGAAAGGCTACTTGTTCAAAATAATATTTATGGCTGCACAATGATGCTTAATAAGAAGCTGTCAGAAAAGGTGTTTCCTGTTCCGGTATGTGCTGAAAATCATGATTACTGGGTAGCTCTTATTGCTAGTTGCTTAGGTAAAATTGTCCATGTTAAACATTCATTGATGCTCTATAGACAACATTCTAACAATGTTTCTGGTCATTATACTAATAATACATTTTCTAAAAGATTTTATCGTTTTTTTAGGAGCTGGAAGAAATTAGAGTTTACATTAGTTTCAAGTCAGAATCAAAGTTTAGAATTATACAAACGATACAGCAATGAAATTTTTTTTGATAAAAATAAGATTCTACAAAAATATTGTACGTTAATAATTGAGAAATCACCTAAGTTATTATTGTTTCAATATAGTAATGGGATTTGCAGAAATACGCGTATTCAGACAATAATGCTTTATCTAATTTTATTGAAAATTTTGTTTTTCCCAAGTAATAGACTTCTTCAAATAAAATTATAATATTTATTTGGTAGTTTTGTTTTTTAATTCGCTATGTCTATAATTTCTGGTTTAGACTGCCTTCATAATTAACACTTTTTAATAATGCAAATAATATTTGATAATATAATTTTTTCTCTTCAAAAAACTGGTGGTATTTCTGTTTATTGGTACGAAATTATTCATAAAGCTTTAAAGCAAGAAGATGTTAATTCTTTATTCATTGAAGAAGATAATAGATCTGAAAATATTTTTAGAAAATATTTGAATATTGTGCCATTGAAATTACTTAATAGTAACAATTATACTAAAAAGTTCTTTTCAAGATATAGAGAAATAGATATAAAAGTGAAAAATAGTAGTTTTATTTTTCACTCTTCTTATTATAGAACATTAAGTAAGAAGGTTAAGAAAAAAAATAATGTAAAAGAAGTCGTAACTGTACATGATTTTACATATGAACACTTCAGTAAAGGACTGAAAAAGTGGATACATTCAGCTCAAAAAAAAAAGGCAATAAATGCGGCTGATATTGTATTGTGCATATCGGAAAACACAAAGAAAGATTTACTGTATTTCTTTCCTGAATTTTCAAAAAAGGAAATTAAAGTTGTGTATAACGGCGTTTCATCAGATTATTATAACATTTCAGAATTTGATAATATTAAATCTGAATCCCCATACTTTCTTTTTGTAGGATCAAGGGCTACATATAAAAATTTTGATTTTTGTGTTCATGCAGTAGCTCAAATGGATAAGCGATATAAATTAAAAATTGTCGGCTCTAATTTAAATAAGAAAGAGCTATATATGTTAAATAATTTGTTATTAGGAAGGTGGGAGTTATTTACGAATGTAGAAAACAAAAAATTGAATCAATTGTACAACGATAGTTATGCATTAATATATCCCTCATCTTATGAAGGTTTCGGTATACCTTTACTAGAAGCAATGAAGGCTGGTTGCCCATTTATAGCTTTAAACGCATCTTCAATCTATGAAGTGTCACAAGGGGCAGGAGTTTTAATTGATAAACTTGAAATCGCTTCTTTTAATGAAGCTATTTTGAAAATTGATACTCACCGGAATGAAATAATAAAAAGAGGTTTTGAAAGAGGAAATGAATTCTCTTGGGAAAAATGCTATATAGAAACTATGAATGTATATAAAGATTTATACAAATAATGAAAATATCGATAATAACAGTCTGTTATAATAGTTCAGAGACTATTGAAAAGACAATTCTTTCTGTTGCAAAACAAACGTATAAAGACATAGAGTATATTATAGTTGATGGAAAATCAAAAGATAATACGGTTTCCATTATTGAAAAACATAAAGATGTAATTCATAAATGGATTTCAGAATCTGATAAAGGTTTATATGATGCTATGAACAAAGGTGTTAATTTGGCAACTGGTGATTTAATAGGAATTCTTAATTCAGATGATGTTTTTAATTCAGATACTGTAATTGAAGAAATAGCAGATTTTCATAAAAAAAATAATGTAGACGCTTCTATTGGGAATATAAGTCAACATAAAGAGAATGGAAAAGTAATAAGATTGTATTCTTCTAAATTCTGGAGACCAGAAAAACTTAGAATTGGATTTATGCCTCCCCATCCATCAATATTTTTTAGAAAAGAGCTTTTTGCTAAATATGGTTATTATGATTTAGGCTTTAAAATAGGAGCAGATTATGAGTTAATTAGTCGCTTTTTTTTAAAAAATAATATATCTTGGAAGTATTCGGGAATAACAACAACAGCAATGTTGGTTGGAGGGTTAAGTAGCTCGGGATCGAATTCTTATAATTTGATTACAAAAGAAATTCAAAAAGCCCTCTCAATGAACGGGATCGATTTCTCGCCAATAAAAATAAAATTTCGTTTTATTTGGAAAATAATAGGATTTTTAAAAAAATGAAAATAACTATCACTGGAGCTACTGGTTTTGTAGGAGTTAATCTTAGAAATTATCTTAAAGGTAAGCATCAAATAGATGCAATAAGTGTTAGGTATAAACCTAATCAAAATATAGAGATTAATGCCAATGCTTTTATTCATTTGTCAGGAAAAGCACATGATTTGAAAAAGGTTTCAGATCCAAATGAATATTATGAAGCCAATTTTGAATTGACAAAACAATTGTTTGATTCTTTTCTAAATTCTGATACAGATGTTTTTATCTTTTTGAGTTCGGTAAAAGCTGTAACAGATAAAGTAGATGATGTTTTATGTGAAGATTTCAAGGCGAATCCTAAAACACATTACGGAATTGCAAAAAATCGAGCAGAAGAATATATTTCAAGTGTAGAGCTGCCTATTGGAAAACGTGTTTATATTTTAAGACCTTGTATGATTCATGGGCCTGAAAATAAAGGAAATTTGAATTTATTATATAAAATTGTTGCAAAAGGAATTCCGTGGCCTCTTGGAGCATTTGAAAATAAAAGATCTTTTTTAAGCATCGAAAATTTATGCTTTGTCATTGCAGAGTTATTGGAGAATACAAAAGTTCCTTCGGGTATATATCATTTAGCTGATGACAATGTTCTTTCGACAACTGAATTGATTAAATTATTAAGAAAGAGTATAGGAAAAAATAATTTAATATTGAACATTAGCCCTTCTCTCATAAAATCAATGGCTAGAATTGGGGATTACTTTGCTTTTCCTTTAAATTCTGAGCGTTTAGATAAGTTGACAGAGAATTATGTAGTTAGTAATAAAAAAATAATTAAGGCCATTGGTAAGTCACTTCCAGTTAGTACTGATGTTGGATTACAGAAAACTTTTGAGTCTTTCAAAAAAAACAAATAAAAATGAAAATAGCACTTATAACAGGGATTACAGGACAAGACGGCTCGTATTTAGCAGAATTATTATTGGAAAAAGGATATATGGTTCATGGTGTTAAAAGAAGAGCTTCTTCTTTTAATACGCAACGTATTGATCACATTTATCAAGATCAGCATGAAGCGCATGTAAATTTTAAGTTGCATTATGGTGATTTAACAGATTCTACTAATGTTATTAGAATTATTCAAGAAGTTCAGCCAGATGAAATATATAATTTGGGGGCAATGAGTCATGTAAAAGTCTCATTTGATTCTCCTGAATATGTAGCAAATGTAGACGGTATAGGTACTTTAAGAATTTTAGAGGCGGTTCGTATTTTAGGTTTAGAAAAGAAAACACGTATCTATCAAGCATCAACATCTGAATTGTATGGAGGCCTAGCTGAAAATAAAAATGAAAAAGGATTGTATGATGAAAACTCACCTTTTTACCCACGTTCACCTTATGGTGTAGCAAAAATTTATGGTTTCTGGATTACTAAAAATTATCGTGAAGCTTATAATATGTTTGCTACTAATGGAATTTTGTTTAATCATGAATCACCACGTAGAGGAGAAACCTTTGTTACTCGTAAAATTACAATGGCTACAGCTGCAATTGCTTTAGGAGAACAAGATTGTTTATATTTAGGAAATCTAGATGCACAACGTGACTGGGGACATGCTAAAGATTATGTAGAAGCGATGTGGCGAATTCTTCAGCAAGATGTTGCAGAAGATTATGTTATAGCTATGGGAGAAACCACTTATGTTCGTGATTTTGTTAGAATGGCATTTGCAGAAGTAGGAATAGATATCGAGTTTAGAGGAGAAGGTGTAAATGAAAAAGGATTTGTAGCTTCTTGTAGTAACTCAAGTTATCAAATCGAAATTGGGAAACAAGTTATCGCAGTAGATCCACAATATTTCCGTCCAACAGAAGTAGACTTGCTTATTGGAGATCCAACAAAATCAAAAACAAAATTAGGATGGATGCCTAAATATGATTTGGCTGGGTTAGTAAAAGAAATGATGATATCTGATCTAGCATATGTTCAAAGAGAAAAGATGTTAAACGAAGTAAGATCAGCTATTAGATATTAATTAAAATCTATTAGAATAATTTGTATTCTGGATTAAGAAAAAGGAACACTATGAATTTACAAGATAAAATATATATAGCTGGACATAGAGGTATGGTGGGATCAGCCATCTTGCGTCAATTAAAAGAAAAAGGATACACAAATTTTGTATTGAAAACCTCTTCAGAATTAGATTTAAGAAATCAGCAAGCGGTTGCAGATTTCTTTGCAGAAGAAAAACCAGACTATGTTTTTTTGGCAGCTGCAAAAGTTGGAGGAATTATAGCTAATAATACTTACAAGGGAGATTTCATTTATGAAAATCTTATGATACAAAATAACATTATTCATCAATCTTATTTAAATAACGTTAAGAAATTGATGTTTTTAGGGTCTTCTTGTATCTATCCCAAAATGGCTCCACAGCCATTAAAGGAAGAGTACATGCTTACTGGTGAGTTGGAACCTACTAATGAGCCATATGCAATTGCAAAAATAGCAGGTATTAAAATGTGCGATGCTTATAGAGACCAGTTTGGCTGTAACTATATTTCTGTTATGCCTACAAATTTATATGGGCCTAATGACAATTATGACTTAAATAATTCCCATGTTCTTCCAGCAATGCTAAGAAAATTTATTACAGCAAAACGCAATAATGAAGCATCGGTTATTATTTGGGGAACAGGAAGCCCGAAAAGAGAATTTTTACATGCAGATGATCTTGCCGAGGCTTGTTTATACTTAATGGAAAACTATAACGAGCAAGGATTGGTAAATATTGGAGTAGGAGAAGATATTTCGATTTTAGATTTGGCCATTTTGGTTAAAAAGATAGTAGGCTTTGAAGGAGAAATTTTAACAGACACTTCTAAGCCTGATGGAACTCCTCGTAAACTTATGGATGTTTCAAAATTAAATAGTTTTGGATGGAAAGCTAAAACCAGCTTAGAGGATGGTATTGAGAAAGTCTACGAAGAAATAAAAGATACTAACTGGGAGTAAAATCGTAAAATGGAGTATACAATTTTAGGGATTATTTTAATGAGTATTATGTTGCTTTATTTTAAAGTGGCAGATCATTTTAATATAATTGATAAACCCAATTTAAGAAGTTCGCATACAGAAATAACATTAAGGGGAGGCGGAATCATTTTTTGGTTTTCATCTTTTTTATATTTTGTGCGACATATAGAAAATAATTATTATTTCTTTACAGGAATAACTTTGGTAAGCCTTGTGAGTTTTTGGGATGATATTCAAAGTTTATCAAATAAAATTAGAATTTCAATCCATTTTCTTTCGATTACTTTAATTTTTTATGATCTAAATTTATTTCATTTAATGCCTATTTGGGGAGTTATAGTTTCTTATGTTCTGGCAATTGGACTAATAAATGCTTATAATTTCATGGATGGAATTAATGGTATTACAGGACTTTATACATTAGTAGTAATGGGGTCGTTGTTGTACGTCAATACAAAAATCCAGTTTTTTATCGATGGAATGTTTATAAAATACGCAATGCTTGCTAGTTTAGTTTTTCTATTTTTTAATTATAGAAAGAGGGCAAAATGTTTTGCAGGCGATGTAGGAAGTATTGCTATAGCTTTTTGGGTAATTTATTTGGTGTTAGAATTAATCCTCAAAACAGAATCACTTATTTGGTTATTATTTTTGGCAGTTTATGGGGTTGATGCAGTTTGTACAATTCTGCACAGACTTTATCTTAAACAGAATATTTTTGAAGCTCATAGATTGCATTTATATCAAGTTCTTAGTAATGAATATAAAATTCAACATAGGTTGGTATCTCTTCTCTATGCTTTAGCCCAGATAGGAATTTCTTTAATAGTTGTTTTTCTTTACCAAAAAGTTCAGGATGCAATTATATTCGTAATTGTGCTTTTACCTTTATTACTTCTTTATTTATCAAAATTTTATTTATTAAAAAAAAATAATTTACGATTGAACCATGGAGCCTAAAATAATTCAAGGGAGAAAATTTTCAGATCATCGAGGAAGTATATCGTATGTAAACGATTTTAGTTTTAAAGATATTGAACGATTTTATATTATAAGCAATTCTTTAGAAAATCCAATTAGAGCTTGGCAGGGGCATAAATTAGATGCTAAAAATTTTTATTGTCTTTCAGGCTCTTTTAATATTCGTTTTGTAAAAATTGATAATTGGGAAAATCCATCAAAGGACTTGACTGTTGAGACTATTTTGGTTTCCGAATTTGACAGTAAAATTGTTCACATACCAGCTGGTTATGCAAATGCAGTAGAGTCTCTTGAAGAAAACTCAAAATTGATATCGTTTTCTACATTACCATTAAGTAATGTTAATGAAGATGATGTTCGTTATCCATCAGATTATTGGCTTATTAATAATGGATGATAAGAGAATTTATTTATCATTATCTCAAGAAAGTGGTTATGAGCAAGAATATATTCAGAGAGCCTTAAAATCAAACTGGATTACTTCTGGCGGTCCAAATGTCGATGAATTTGAATATATAATCCAAGATTATTTTAAAAATGAAAATTTTGTTACAGCGACAAATTCGGGAACATCTGCCATACATTTAGCATTAATTTTATTAGGCGTTAAAACTGGAGATGAGGTAATCTGTCAAACTATGACTTTTGCAGCTTCGACAAATCCAATTTTGTATCAAAATGCATATCCGATATTTGTAGATAGTGAAGTTGATACTTGGAATATTTGTCCTCAAAATCTTGAAATAGCAATAAAAGATCGAATAAAAAAAGGGAAAAAACCAAAAGCAATTATAGCAGTGCATTTATATGGGATGCCTTATAAAATTGATGAGGTTCATTCAATTGCTGATAAATATGGAATACCAATTATTGAAGATGGTGCCGAAGCCCTTGGGAGTGCTTATAAAGGAAAAAAATGTGGTAGTTTTGGGACTTTTGGTATTTTGTCTTTTAATGGAAATAAAATTATTACCACTTCGAGTGGAGGAGCATTAATTTCGAATTCAAAAAGCATAAAAGAAAAAGCTATTTTTTATGCAACCCAATCAAAAGATTCAGCTGTACATTATCAGCATAGTGAAATAGGATATAACTACAGAATGAGTAGTATCTGTGCCGGAATTGGTCTTGGGCAAATTAAAATTTTAGAACAGAATATTCGTTTTAGACTAGATAATCATTTATTCTATGAAGAAATTTTTAAAGACATTCAAAATGTACAGCTATTCGATAATAAAAGCGGTGACTTCTTTTCTAATTTTTGGCTGAATACAATATTACTAAAAACAAAGGTAGAAAGAGAAAGCTTGAGACTTGCTTTTGAAGAAGCTAATATAGAGAGTAGACCATTATGGAAACCGATGCATTTACAGCCAATATTTGAAAAATATCCATATTATGGAACTAAAGTAGCGGAAGAATTATTCGAAAAGGGATTGTGTTTGCCTTCTGGATCAAATCTAACTACTAAAGATAAAGAGAGGATAAAAGAAGTTATTATTAATTTCTTTAAATGAATAAAAAAATAAAAATGAAAATCGAAGAAACGTTTATAAAAGATTTGGTAATAGTTGAACCAACAGTATTTGGAGACGAAAGAGGCTACTTTTTTGAATCTTACAGTAAAACCAAATTTGAAGATTTAGGAATTAATATTGAATTTGTTCAAGATAATCAGTCATTTTCAAAGAAAGGGACTTTAAGAGGATTGCATTACCAAAACCCACCTTTCGCACAGACAAAATTAGTTCGTGTTTTAGAAGGTGAAATTATTGATGTTGCAGTAGACTTGAGAAAAGATTCGCCAACTTATGGAAAAGCTTTTAGTGTTCTATTAACCGCTGAGAACAAAAAACAATTACTAGTGCCACAAGGTTTTGCGCATGGTTTTTCAGTTATAAGCGAAACAGCTTCAGTAATGTATAAATGCGATCAATTTTACGACAAAGCCTCTGAGGGCGGAATTAAATACGATGATCCGTCTTTGAATATTGATTGGGGAATGAATCTGGAAGAAGCAATAGTTTCAGAAAAAGATCAAATTCTTCCTTTTATTGAAAATTGTAATAGTTTATTTTAATGAAAAAAATTCTAGTAACTGGTGCAACGGGACAATTAGGATCTGAACTTTCAGTTTTAGCATTTTCTTATCCTCAATATGAATGGGTATTTGCAGATAGAACTCAAATTACATTAGATAACTTAGAAATGCTTCAAACTCAATTAGAAGCAATTCGTCCTAATATTATATTTAATTGTGGAGCTTATACTGCTGTTGATAAAGCTGAATCAGAAAAAGATTTAGCTTTTAGAGTGAACCACTTAGCAATAGAATTAATAGCAAGATTTACTAGAGAGAATAATGCTAAATTGATTCATATTTCTACAGATTACGTATTCGATGGTTCTTCATCAATTGCTTTAGATGAAGAGGCTGAAACTAATCCTATAAATGTTTATGGAGAAAGTAAATTGGCTGGTGAGATTACTTGTTTGAAAGAAAATCCAGAATCGGTTATAATTAGAACTTCATGGGTTTATAGCAAATTTGGAAATAATTTTGTTAAAACAATGCAGCGATTAATGCAGGTAAGAGATGAGATTAATGTTGTAAATGACCAGATTGGGTCACCAACGTATGCTGCTGATTTGGCGCAAGCAATGATTGATATTATCGAATTTCCACAATGGATTTCTGGAATTTATAATTATTCAAACGAAGGACAAATTAGTTGGTACGAATTTGCAATAAGTATTAAAGAACTTGGAGATTATAATTGCAAAGTAGGAGGAATTCCATCGTCATCTTATCCAACTCCAGCAAAAAGACCAAGTTATTCCTTGTTAAATAAGGAGAAAATAAAAACAGTTTATAATCTGAAAATTCCAGATTATAAGAAGAGCTTAAAAAAAATGTTTGTTTAAAAATCTAAGACTAGAATTTTTGAAATTGGAAATCTAAAATTAAGATTATGAAAGGAATTATATTAGCTGGAGGTTCTGGCACAAGATTACATCCGTTAACATTAGCTGTAAGTAAACAGCTAATGCCAGTTTACGATAAACCTATGATTTATTATCCGTTATCAACATTAATGATGGCAGGAATAAATGAAATTTTAATCATATCCACTCCTCACGATTTACCGCATTTTAAAAAACTTTTAGGAGACGGGAGTACGATTGGTTGTAAGTTTAGTTATGCAGAACAACCAAATCCAAATGGATTGGCTCAGGCTTTTGTAATAGGAGCTGAATTTATAGGCAATGACAAAGTAGCTTTAGTTTTAGGAGATAATATTTTCTTCGGTACCAATATGCAACAACTTTTAAAAGACAATGCTGATCCTGAAGGAGGAGTTGTTTTTGCTTACCATGTTTCGGATCCTGAAAGATATGGAGTGGTTGAGTTTGATGAAAATAAAAATGCTATCTCTATTGAAGAGAAGCCATTGGAACCAAAATCTAATTACGCAGTTCCAGGACTTTATTTCTACGACAATTCTGTTGTTGAAATTGCCAAAAATATTAAGCCAAGCGCCCGTGGTGAATATGAAATTACAGATGTGAATAAGGTTTATCTTGCAAATGAGAAATTAAAGGTTGGTATATTAAGTAGAGGAACTGCTTGGTTAGATACAGGAACTTTTAATAGTTTAATGCAAGCAGGACAATTTGTGCAAGTTCTTGAAGAAAGACAAGGATTAAAGGTAGGCTGCATTGAAGAAATTGCATGGAGACAAGGTTTTATTGATGATGCAAGACTGGAAGAATTAGCTCAACCATTACTTAAATCAGGTTATGGAACCTATTTACTCGAATTTTTAAGGCAAAAGAAAAAAGGTGTTAAAATTTAAATTGCACCACTAAGTAATTATTTAATACCTTTAATTTGTATTTTTGTATAAAGTTCAAATTTTACTGACTTAAAAAATGCTAAATTGAATACTGAAAAACCAAATAATATAGCCTCTTTGCTATATAGATCCTTTTCACCAAGAAACCTTAGGGCAAATATCAATAATTTGAGTTATTTGCCTAGGTGGATTATTATTGCTATTGATGTAATGGTTTTGTTTTTTTCATTTTCCTTTACTTATTTGCTTTTTGATGGTACTGCAATCGGGTACATTATAACTTCTCATGATTTTTATTTTGTAGCAAGCTTAATAGCGGTCAATATGTTTTTCTTTTGGCTCTTTAGAACATATTCAGGAATTATTAGACACTCTTCATATATTGATGCAATAAAACTGCTTTTCTCTCAAATGTCAGTTTTGGTTTTCTTTCTATTTATAAATCTAATATTTGAGCTATATACGGGGCATAAAGCATTTTTAAATACAGCTCTTTTTATCAATTTAGTTTTATCGTTTTGCGGTTTATTTTTGTATCGCGTAATTGTGAAACAGACTTTTGAAATGTATTTTTCAGAGAAAACTACAACAAAGCTTGTTAGAACAGTTATTTATGGTACAGATGCAAATGCAATTTCTGTTGCAAATGCTTTAAAATTTGAAACACCTTCTAGATTTAAAATTGTTGGATTTGTTGATAAAAATAATCAGAATGCATCTAAACGAATGCTGGATCTGCCAATCTTAATTTTAAGAAAAAAACTTCCAGCATTAATGAGATCTGTTGCCGCAGAAGGTGTAATTATTGCAGATAAAAGTTTAAGTAAAGAGGAGCAACTTATTATTGTTGATCAATGTTTAGAATTTAATTATAGAGTATACACTGTACCATTAATTTCAGATTGGGAAAATCAAAAAGAAATTTCTCAGAAAGTAAAAAACATACAGATTGAAGATTTATTAGAAAGAAAACCGATAGTCTTAGATAGTAAATCAATTTCTAAACAATTAAAAGATAAAACAATTTTAATTACAGGTGCGGCTGGTTCAATTGGAAGTGAGATTGTTAGACAGGTATTGAATTTTAATCCAAAAAATGTAATTGTTTTAGATCACGCAGAGACGCCGTTACACAATTTATGCTTAGAAACTCAGACAATGAATTTTAGCACGAAAATTGTTGCAGTAATTGCTGATGTAAGAAGCAAAAAAGCTTTAGAGAAAATTTTTAAAAATTATAATCCTCATGTTGTTTTTCATGCAGCAGCTTACAAGCATGTGCCTTTGATGGAAGAAAACCCTTCTCAAGCAATTCAAACTAATATTAAAGGAACTAAAAACCTTGCCGATTTAGCTTGTAAATATCAGGTAAAGAAATTTGTAATGGTTTCTACAGATAAAGCGGTTAATCCAAGTAATGTAATGGGGGCTAGTAAACGTATTGCAGAGAAATATGTGCAGTCTTTATTCTTAAAAAACCAAAGGGAGAACGTTCAAGGCGGTACAAAATTTATTACTACTCGTTTTGGAAATGTTTTAGGTTCAAATGGATCTGTTGTACCTTTATTTACTAAACAAATAGCAGAAGGAGGGCCAGTAACAATTACGCATCAGGATATTATTCGTTATTTTATGACAATTCCTGAGGCATGCCAACTTGTGCTAGAAGCTGGCGCTATGGGTAATGGTGGCGAAATCTATATTTTTGATATGGGTAAACCAGTTAGAATTATTGATTTAGCGCGAAAAATGATTAAGTTGGCTGGTTTCATTCCAGACAAAGAAATTAAAATTAAAATTGTTGGTTTAAGACCTGGAGAAAAACTTTATGAAGAATTATTAAATGATACTTCTAAGACTCTTCCAACACATCATAATAAGATTATGATTGCGCAAGAAATTCAAGATGAGTATGAAAATCTTCATAATGAAGTTGATGAATTGATAGGAATTGCCGATTTTTACGAAAATGATGATATTGTATCAAAGATGAAAAAGATAGTTCCAGAATTCAAAAGCATGAATTCAACTTTTGAAGTTTTAGATAAATAAGATCAAACGAAAATAAATTCAAATATTGTCAAGAGGTGTTTTTTAAACGCCTTTTGACATTTTTAAACAATTTTTAAAATGTTAAAAATCTTGTTAATTTTTTAAATTAAGATTTTTAAGCCCCTTTAAATGGATTCTAAAAATACAAATGACTGGCTGTTTGAAATAACACCTAAGAATAAATTTTTCTCGCTTAATTTTAAAGAAATTTGGCAATATCGAGATTTACTAATGCTCTTTGTAAAAAGAGATATTATCACAGTTTATAAGCAAACGGTTTTAGGCCCCTTATGGTATTTAATCCAACCTTTATTTACTTCTATTACCTTTACGATTATTTTTAATAACGTTGCCGGTATCAAAACAGGTAACATACCACCATTTTTATTTAATCTAGGAGGAATTATGGTTTGGAATTATTTTACTGCTTGCTTAAATGGAACTTCTGATACCTTTAAATCCAATGCTAGTATATTTGGAAAAGTATATTTTCCAAGAATTATAACTCCTTTATCAATAGTAATTTCGAACTTAATAAAATTTGGAATTCAATTTGTCATATTTATTTTCTTTTACATTTTCTTTTATTTCCAAGGAGCAGATCTAAGTCTAAATTTATCAATCTTGTTTTTCCCAATCTTAATATCATTTATGGGAATTTTGGGATTAGGTTTAGGTATGATGATTTCTTCAATGGTTACAAAATATAGAGATTTAAATAATTTAGTTGGTTTTGGAGTACAACTACTAATGTATATATCTGCTGTAATGTATCCGATGGAACTAATAAAAGAAAAGCTTCCAAAATTTGGTTGGATAGTAGAATACAACCCATTAGCTTATGTCATAGAAACTTCACGTTATATGTTATTAAATATTGGGAATATATCAATTTTAGGCTTAACATATACAATGGTAGTTACAATTGTTGTTTTCTTTGCTGGATTGTTGATTTTTAATAGAACAGAAAAAAGTTTTATCGATACCGTATAAATGAAAGATATTATATTAAAAGCAGAAAATATTTCCAAGCAATATCGTTTAGGGCAGGTTGGTACAGGAACTTTAAGTCATGATTTAAACCGTTGGTGGCATAAAATTAGAGGGAAGGAAAATCCATATTTAAAAATTGGCGATACTAACGATCGTTCTACAAAAGGTACTTCAGATTATGTTTGGGCTTTGCAAGATATAAATTTTGAGGTAGAAAGAGGTGAAGTTTTAGGTATTATTGGGAAAAATGGAGCAGGAAAATCTACACTTTTGAAAATTCTTTCGAAGGTTACAGCACCAACAACGGGTAGTATAAAATCTAGAGGACGTATAGCTTCTTTATTAGAAGTGGGAACTGGTTTTAATGGAGAAATGACTGGACGCGAGAATATATTTCTTAACGGAGCTATTTTAGGAATGACCAAAAAGGAAATTACTTCTAAGCTTGATGAAATCATTGAATTTTCTGGTTGCGAACGTTACATTGATACTCCTGTAAAAAGATATAGCTCTGGAATGACAGTTCGTTTAGCATTCGCTGTTGCAGCTTTTCTAGAACCTGAAATTTTAGTAATTGATGAGGTTTTAGCTGTAGGAGATGCAGAGTTTCAAAAAAAGGCAATTGGGAAAATGCAGGATATTTCTAAAGGGGAAGGACGAACAGTTTTGTTTGTTAGTCATAATATGGCAGCAGTAAAAAGTTTATGTACAAAAGGGATAGTTTTGGAATATGGCAAGATAAAGTTTGCTGGTGATATTGACAGTAGTATAGAATATTATTTGAGCTCTAATTTTAATAAATCAGTTGATTTAATTGTTAATAGAATTGATAGAAAAGGATTAGGAAATTTTCAAATTATCGATATTAAAAAACTAACAAGCACTAGAAATGAAAGTGAAATTTATTTAAGTGGCGATACTTTAGTATTCGAAATTAAAATTCGAAATTATAATAAAATTAAAGTAGAAAATTTAAGATTAGATTTTGGTTTAAACGATTCCAATGATGTAAGAATTTCATGGTTTAGCACTTCTTTATTTGAAAAAAAACATATTTTCAACGAGTTAGAAGATATAGTCATAAAAATGGAAATTAATGAAATTCCTTTGAGTTCAGGTGTATATTCTTTGACTTCAAATTTAATTGTAAACAATCAAAATGAAGACTGGCTACCTAATGCTGTTAGTTTTGAGATTGAGAATGGAGATTTTTTTAAAACAGGTAAAGCGATAATAGAAAAGCAAGGAAGTTTTTTAATAAAACATAATTTTACATCATGAGTATACTATCTAGAATAAAATACTTTATAAAAAATAGCAATAAAAAAAATCAAGAACTAAATAATCATTCCAAAAAATCTGATGATGTTTATTCAATGGCAATACTTCAACCTCTCTTAGAAGATTTACCTTATTTGCCTTTTAATGGTGGAGCATTAAGACCGGTTTGTATAACTTATATTTTAAATGAGATTATAATTAATCAACGTAAAATGATTTTGGAGTTTGGCTCAGGATTGTCAACTCTGTTAATGGCTAGATTAATTAAGAGAAATAATATAAAAGCTAAGATTTATTCAGTTGAACATAATCAATTATGGGCAACAATTATAGAAGATTATTTAAAAAAGGAAAACCTTTTAGAGTTTGTCACGATTATTAGAGCCGATTTAAAGGAGATTAGCACTTCGTCATTTGGAGACTTAAAGTGGTACGATTTAAATGAGTTATCAAGTGTCATTAATAATGAAAAATTTGATTTAATAATTGTTGATGGTCCGCCAGCTAACACCGAAATGTTAAAATTTTCAAGATTCCCAGCATTTGAATATTTATCAAATAATTTCGCTAATGATTTTTGTTTATTATTAGATGATGCAAATAGAGAAGGAGAGAAAGAAATTATAAAGCTTTATAGAAATAAAAATAAGGAAATATACTTTTCTGTAGTGAGTAGTACTCTAGCTGTGTTTAGAACATCTAATGGCTTTAATCCAATTCCAATTCATTATTAAACTAAACAAAATGAAAATTGCTGTATACACTGCTATTTTTGGGGATAAAGATATTCTAAATCCAGTTCTTAATTTTAATGTGGATGACAATATCGACTATTTTTTGATAACGGATAATTTTCAAGGGAATGTTGATAACTACAAGATTATACTTAAAAAGGCTATATACGACGATGTGACAAAGAATGCGAGGTTTTATAAAGTTATAGGTTTGGATTTTTTTAAGAATTATGATTTTGTTATTTGGCATGATGCGAACTTGCAAATATTGCACAATGAAATGCTTAATTTAGTTAACTTCGCTAAACATAAACCAATAGCATTTTTTAAACATTCTGAAAGAAATTGTATTTATGATGAAGCAATAAGATGTATTGAACTAAAGAAAGACTATCCTTTAGTAATCTTTAGGCAGGTTCTAGTATATTTTTTTAGAGGATTGAAAAATGAATTAGGACTTTACGATACCTCATTGTTTGTGAAAAATGTTAAATTAATTAATGACAGTTTTTTAAAATTATGGTGGCGTGAAATAAGGTATAGATCAAGAAGAGACCAGATTTCTTTGCCATATGCTTTAAAAAAATTTAATATTAATCCAGGAATTATACAAGGCCATAGAACAGAAAACAGATATTCATTGTTCTATGATCACAAACACAGAAATTATCTTTTTTTATCAACAGGAAAACCTAAAAGATTTAGCATTAAATTGAAAAAGATTGCGATTCATCTTATCATAATGATAAAAAGAATAAATAAGCGTTAATTGTTTTTGTAAGATGCAAGAAAAAATTTATGTGGTTATAGTAACTCATAATGCTATGGCTTGGATTTCTAAGTGCTTAGAAAGTGTCATGCCATATGAAATTATCCTAATTGATAATGTTTCAACTGATGAAACTCTTCTTTTTGTCGAAGAGCATTTTTCAAATGTTACTATATTGAAGCAATATAAAAATTTAGGTTTTGGTAAAGCAAATAATTTAGGAATTAAAAAAGCTTATGAAGAAGGAGCTGATTATATTTTTTTACTAAACCAAGATGCTTGGGTTGAACGAGACACAATATCAAATTTAGTAAAAGCCCAAACAAGTCAGCCAGAGTATGGTATTGTAAGCCCTATGCACCTTAACGGGAAAGGTGATGCACTAGATTATAATTTTTCCAATTATTTAAGTCCTTCAAAATGTAAAGAGTTCTATTCAGATATTTATTTAAAAAAAATAAAAAAGAGCATTTACGAGGTAGATTTTGTAAATGCTGCAGCATGGTTACTTTCTAGAAACTGTATAGAAATAATTGGCGGATTTAACCCATCTTTTTTTCATTATGGAGAAGATCTTAATTATGTTCAAAGATTAAAATATCATGGACTTAAAACAGGGGTTTTACCAACTTCTATAATTTACCATGATAGGGAGCATAGGAAACCAAATCAATTTTTTACAGATTTAAATATAGTTTATAAACGTGCGTTAATACTTGAATATTCAAGTCCTTTCGAAACTAAAAATTTTAAGAAAGAGTATTTTAAGCATATAAAAAAAATATTTAAGGCGCTACTCCTTTTTAATTTTAATCAATTAAAACAAAGTTTTTTAAAAATTAAAATATTGAATAATTTGGATAAAAAACAAATAAATGGAAATAGGGCAGAGTCTAGAAGAAATAAAAACTCTTTTATAGATTAGTTAATGCTTCCATTGGTTTCCATAATAATCCCTGCTTTCAATCGTGCACACTTAATAGCATCAACACTAGAGAGTGTAATGGCACAATCTTATCAAAACTGGGAATGTATTATTGTTGATGACGGATCTTCAGACAAAACAAAAGAAATTGTAAATAAATTTATTGAAAAAGATAAGCGCTTTCACCTTTATGATAGACCTTCTAACCGATTGAAGGGAGCTAACGCCTGTAGAAATTTAGGGTTAGAGAAGAGTAAAGGTGAGTATGTAATGTTTCTAGATTCAGATGACATCTGTGCGTCTTTTTGTTTAGAAGAAAGAACTAAAATAGTTGTCAGTGATTTGTCAATAGACTTATTAATAAGAGATACGGCTTTTCTTATTGACGATGTAAAACAATCATTTTCTATTAATAAAGATCCTGAAGTAAAGAATAGCGAAAATTATTTAAGCATGTTCTTAAGCTATAAAATTCCTTGGCCAATTATGGCATCTTTATATAAAAAAAGCAGCATTAAGAATTGTAAGTTTGACGAAAATCTAAAGCGTTTTCAGGATTTAAGTTTTAATATAAAAGTACTTTCGCAATCTAAAAAGATAAACATTTATAGAGATTTTAAAATCGATAATTATTATCGAGATGATAAGCAGAAGCTTCTCAGTTCAAATTTTATTAAGAATCTTTATGAGTCAATTTTCGTTTTTCATGAAATTCACAGAGATTTATTAGCATATAAAAACTATAGACTTGATTTCAGAAAATTTAAAAGTAAAATCATTTTTCAGTTTGCAATGCCTTATTTTTATCAAAACAAGAAAGAATCTAATAAATTTCTTTTCTGGACGATTAAATCGAATATTTTTGCGGCAAATCAGAAATGCACCGTACTACTGCTGTTGTTGTTGTTAAATACAGGATTATTTAAAATGCAAGGGATTGGAATGAATAGACTGAGAAATAAACTTAAAAAAAACGCAAACTAATTAGCTAAGTGTTAGAGAAAACTTCAATATCTGTTATTGTACCGTGCTATAATCAAGCATCTTTTTTGTCCGAAACATTACAGTCTGTTTTAGGCCAGACTTTTGCAGATTGGGAATGTATTATTGTCAATGATGGAAGTCATGATAATACAGAAGAGATAGCCCAAGAATGGTGTAAGAAAGATTTTCGTTTTAAATATCTCAAAAAAGAGAATGGAGGTTTGCCAAGTGCCAGAAATGCTGGAATTGCAATTAGTAAAGGAAAATATATTCTGCCACTAGATTCAGATGATAAAATTCATTTGACATTTTTAGAAAAGATAAATCAAGCCTTTCGTAATAATGCTGATTTAAAACTGGTTACGTCAAAAATAAAGTTTTTCGGTGTTACTAATGATGAAATGAAACTGCCATATTATCGTTATCAGAAATTACTAGTTCGTAACTGTTTTGTTTGTTGCTCATGCTTCGAAAAAAAGGAATGGGAAAGAGTGAATGGATATGATGAAAGCATGAAATCATTTGAAGATTGGGAGTTTTGGATTAGAATATTGGATGAAAAAAGTCAGGTGTATAAAATACCTGAATTTATGTTTTTTTATAGAAAACATCAGTTAGGCAGTATGAGCAATAAATTTGTAAGAGACCCTGATTTTTATTTCGGCTTGTATGATTATGTGTATGAGAAACATAAAGAAATTTATAAAAAACATTTTCCCAATCCGATTATAGCTTATAATGAAAATTTGATTTTGAAAGAATTCAACGAAAAAATCAAAAGGAATATTCTATTTAAATTGTTGGTGAAAATCAAGACCAGATTATGAAAATTAGCGTTGTAATTAGAACTAAAAATCAAGAGAAGGCACTTGATTTTCTACTGAAAAATTTGAAACAGCGGTATGCTGAAGATATCGATGAGGTTGTTGTCTTAGATAATTTATCGGTAGACAATAGTCGCAAAGTAGCAGAACGGTACGACGCCAGATTTGTTTCAATTGAAAAATTCAGTTATGGTGGAAGTGCCAATATAGGAGCTTCATCGGTATTAAATGAAATTGTAGTTATATTTAGTGCACATTCTTATCCAGTAAGTCCAGATTTTTTTAAGGTTATTAAACAGAAATTTGAAGAAAATCCCGATTTGGCAGGTTTGAGATGTCTGCATTCAACAAATGATTACAAAAATTATATAGTAGGTATTGACGCAGTTACAGATCCAAATAAATCAGGCCTAATTTTTTCTGGTTCGGCTTTTAAAAGAGAGACTTGGAAAACTATTCCTTTTAATGAAGATGTGCCAACCTTTGAAGATAAAGACTGGACAAGAAGAGTTTTAAAAGCAGGCTATCAAATTGATTTTGCTCCAGTAGTTTTTAATTATGAAATAAAAAGAACACCTGCTCAGGATTACTTTCGATTTACAAGAGATGTGCTTGGAAATTATCAAATTTGGCACCAAGAACATTCTGGATTATCAATTATAAAAGGATTTATAATGTCTTTAATCAGAATATTTAAACAATCTTTCATACAAACATATTACGCCTTAAAAAGACTGTTTTTTATGATTCGATTTAAATTTAACAAACCTCAAAAGTTCGATTATTAATGAGAATCATTTTTTTGTATTCGTGTTCTTTAAACAGAGAAGACAAAAGAGATAATTATGGCGATGTATTATCTAAATATATTGTTAAAAAGCTTAGTAAATCTTTTGTCGTTAAAGTTAAATATCCATCTTCACGATTCTATAATTTTTTTGTAAAAAATTATAGCGTGATTGGGAGTATCATAACAGCAGCAAGTGTAAACACAATTGTTTGGGGAAGTGGTATTATTAAAAAAAATGAAAACATTAGAAAAGCTAAATTTTTGGCGGTAAGAGGTCCCCGAACAAGAAAACGAATAATGGAATTGGGTTATGAAGTGCCCGAGGTTTACGGTGATCCCGCAATTTTACTTCCTCTATTGTTTGAAAATAAAACAGCAAAGAAATTTCAAATCGGCATTATTCCGCATTATGTTGATTATGAAGAGGTGAATGAATTCTATAAAAATGATTCAAGAATAAAAGTAATTGATTTGCTAACTTTTGATGTTGAACAGACAACTGTTGAAATATTAGAATGCGAACAAATAGTGTCCTCATCTTTGCACGGTGTAATAGTTTCGCAGGCTTATAATATTCCAGCTTTATGGGTTAAATTCTCAGATAAACTATCGGGTGATAATGTTAAGTTTTATGATTATTTTGAGTCTTTAAATATGCAATACAATAAGGAGTTTTCATATAAAGTGACCGACTTAACATGCGAGCAGATAAAAATTTTATTATCTGAAGAAAAAGACATTTTACTTCCTAAAGAAGAAATAGTTTCTATAAGAAGAAAGGAATTACTAAGCACTTGTCCTTTTACTAAATGAGAGTAGGCGATAATCCAGTAAGAGACCAGCAAATTCAAAAAAGTGATGCTTTTCATAGAGTTATCATTCCATTGTATATTCCTAATGAAGAAGGATATTATGCAGATGCTTTTCAGATTTTTAAATATTGTTTGTTATCCGTAAAAAAAACAAGTTGTTCTTTTATCAAAATATCTGTAGTAAGTAACGGAAGCTGTGCGGAGGTTAATGAAAAATTAGCAACTCTTCTTAATGAAAATGCTATTGATGAACTTATTATCGAAAAAAGCCCCGTTGGTAAAATTAATAGTGTTTTAAAAGCACTTCGAACAGCAGATGAGCGTTTGATAACAGTAACCGATGCCGATGTTTTATTTGATAATAATTGGGAAAAAGCGGTTCTGGAAGTCTTTAAAGCTTTTCCTAAAGCAGGTTCTGTAAGTCCGGTGCCGGTTTTTAGAACTCATTTCAGACATACAGGAAATATTTGGATAAAATATTTTTTTTCGAAAAAATTATTCTTCAGACCGGTAAAAAATCCTGAAGGATTAACTGCATTTGCAAAAAGTATTGGCTGGTCATGGTTAGATTTAAAGTTTAAAGATGTAATTGGAACCTTAAAAGCTAAAGATACCCTCGCAGTTTTAGGATGTTCGCATTTTGTGGTTACGTACAAGCGTGAAGTATTTAATGAGTCTCCTAAAACAAATACCAATTATTTGTTAGGAGGAAACAGCGAACGTTTATACCTCGATATACCCGTTTTGAAAATGGGAGGTTATCGTCTTGCGACTTATGATAATCACGCTTTTCATATGGGAAACAGTTTGGAACCTTGGATGAAAAATGTGTTTGATAATTTGACGACCAATGAAAAGCAGATTGTAGACTATAGTTTTTTAAAGAAACTTAAAAAGAACAAACAGGACTATTTTTTAGGCGAAAAAATTTTTAAAAGAATTATTGGTATTAAAAGGATTCAAAATTATTTACTTAAGTGTAAAGGGCTGACCAAGGAACAAATTAAAAATTTTACAAGTTGATATCAATTGTTTTAACCAATCGAAATCGCGATTTAAACATTGTAAAGAAATGTTTAGATTCGCTTAAAAATCAGTCTAATGATCGATTTGAATTGTTTTTTGTAGATTATGGTTCTGATAAAAACTATTTTGTCAGTTTAGAAGAATTGGTACGTTCTTACCCCAAAATAAATTTTATTGACTGTCATGTTTCAGGACAGCTTTGGAATAAATGTAGAGCTATTAATATTGCTCTTAAACAAACTAAAACAGACTTTTTTTTTGTTGGAGATATAGACATGATTTATCATCCTGATTTTGTAAATAGACTTTATGGACTCAAAAATGAAAATGTTGTTAAATATTTTCAGGTAGGCTTTTTAGATAAACAAGAAAGTGAAAAAAAAGTTTCATTTGGAGAATATAAAATTAGTTTTAACTCGACTGAAAACGCAACAGGCATGACATTATATCCAGCCGAATTGCTTAAGAAGATAAGCGGATTTGATGAGTTTTATCACGGCTGGGGATCAGAAGATACAGATGTGCATATAAGGTTAAAGAATCTCGGTATACCTGTTGAATATTATGACAAAGAAATTTTGATGCTACATCAATGGCATCCTAAAGTATATCGTTCAGTACACAATAAAGCAGCTTTTCATTCTTCATTGGAAAAAATCAATTCAAGATATCTTTTACAAACAAAAGAATTGAAAAAAAGCAAAGCCAATTTAAATTTTGACTGGGGACTAATGCCGGATCATGATGCTTATTTGTCTTTAGAGAATTCTACAGTTTCTATTTCGATAACAAACGAAAAAGCAGCAGTCGATGCGTTACTTCGAGGCACTTTAATTGATTTAAAAAATGCAATTGCAGAAATCGAAATTAAGATTACTGCCGACGAGAACAAAATTAAAAATAGAATAAAAAAAATTATTGGCAAAAAATATACGGAGTATTATGACTTGCAGATAATTAACAATCTGCTTTTAGAAGTCATCATTTCTTTTTTCAGAAATGCACCTTATCAATATTATCTGGATGAAAAGAAAATTCGTTTAATAATAAAGTTGTAATTAACAATAAAGAAAACAATCAAGAATAACTGAATTTCTAAATCTATTAAGAAATAAATGAATCCTATTAAAATATTTAAAGCTTCAACATTTACCTATACTCCTTTTGGAAATTACATTTCTGGCGATTTAGACTTTTTGTCGAAAAACAATATATTTATAGTAGATAATGTCAACGATGCAGATGTTATAATTTCGCAGAATTATAAACATTTAAAAAAGTATTTTTGGAGATTTCTTCAAAAGAAGAAATTTTTGATATGGACTAATGAGCCAAGATTTGATACTTCTTTCAAATCCTTAAAAAAGATTTTTTTTGGATTGATAAAAATTCATTTTATGAATATTTATACGAAAGATGTATTCGTCTCTAATTTATCTTTTACAGCAGTATTGATAAATAAAAAATTAGAACCTATAACAACAATAAGTCCAGAAAAAAAGAAAAATGCGGTGGTCTTAATGTCTTATTATGGAGGGACTAATGCACCAAAACTCATGCGAGATGGGGCGAATATAGATTTGATAGCATTAAGGACACAAATCGCTGTTGAAGGTCATAAATCTTCAATTATGGATATTTACGGAAAAGGCTGGCCGGAGGGTATGTCTAAAGAAAACTCCAGAGGAGGTGAGTGGAGGATGAGAAAGCAAACATTATTAAGTCCATACAAGTTTAATCTAAGTTTCGAAAATACGATTGCTTTTAATTATCTAACAGAAAAAATCTGGGACAGTATAGAAAGTTACTGTCTTCCGATTTATTACGGCGCAGGAACAAATGTTTATGAAATTTTCCCTGAAGGTAGCTTTTTAGATTATTCTAAATTTGATAGTCCAAAAGAACTGTTTGATTATATGGAGAAGATGCCGGAAAGAGAATACGTCTCAAGATTAAACAAATGTATAAATGTTTATAATTGTATAAGCGAGAAAGGTGCCGAGCTAGAACATTCAGAACGAAAAAAGATACTTGATAAAATTGTTGAAAAACTTTATTTAATAGTTCCCGAAAAAACTAAGTAATCAAAAAAATGCCCAGCTAAATATGATAAATCAATATAGAGAAGCTTATAAATTAAGAAACAATTCTTGTAGTGCAACGGAATTAATATATCCGCTGACTAATAGAGGCTTTTTTTCAGAAATCAATAATCTTGTACTTGCTGCTTTGTTTTGTTTGGATAATAACATCAAGTTAAAACTTTGCACCAAAAATTGGGTGGGTGGAAAATGGACTGACTATTTTATACCGATGGTTGAAGAATACAAGGGTACAATACCAGTACCTGGTGATTTGTTTTCTAAGAGAAAATTGGATGTTTTTTTTGTAATGTACCACAAAAAGCTAAAAGGAAGAAAAATTTTGCAGGATGATGTATGGGCAGAAATGAGAAGTAGCTCATTTACCGAAAAACAGTTTAATTTTCCTGAGTTAGGTATTGACGGGTCTATTTTTGAAGCTAAAAAACAGCTTTTTACTATAATATTGAATTACAACAAACAAACTTTTGAAGAAATCTTTTTTATGAAAGATGCAGATAATGATTTTGTAAAAGGAAGTTTTGGAATTCATATTAGAAGAGGAGATAAAGTAACAGGAAAAACAAAAGAAGCAGAGCTATTTGATGTTGAGTTCTATTTAAATAAAGTTTTGGAAGTTAATTCGGAGATAAAAAAAATTACCATTTGTACAGATGATTATAATGTGGTGAAGAATTTTCGCGAAAAAGCACCAGAATATGATTATTTAAGCTTTTGTGATTCAGACAGAGTGGGATATTTTCAAGCTAAATATAATAGCACAAAAGATAGTACAAGAAAAAGGGCAGAAGTGATAGATGTTTTAAAAGATGCCTATTTATTGATAAATTCAAGAATATTCATTGGAACAAATTCTAGTAATATTTCACGTTTTGTAACCTTAATGAGAAACAATCAACATTGTTATAGTCTGGATACTGAATGGTCACCTTTGTAAATGTAAAAAATATGAAAAAAACTGCAATACTGCCACTTCGTAAAAACTCTAAAGGAATTCCAGGCAAGAATAAAAAGAAAATGTTGGGGCGTCCCCTTTTTTCATGGGTGCTTACAGAAGCTGTTTTTTCTGAATTGGATGAGGTTTATGTCTTTACCGATGATGAAGAAATAATAGCCTACATTGAAAGAGAATATTTTTGGACACCAAAAATAAAAGCGCTTTTGCGAAATGATGAGAATGCATCTGATACCGCATCAACAGAAAGTGCTATGATTGAATTTGCAGCAGCTGTCAACAATGATTTTGATCTGCTTTGTTTGCTCCAGGCGACATCGCCACAAACAACTTCATTGGACATTAATAATACACTGAATGAAGTTATCAACAATAAAAAAACTTCTGCCTTAACTGTGGTAAATACCCATAGGTTTATTTGGAACGAAGACGGAACGCCACAAAATTATGATGTTTTTAATCGTCCTAGAAGGCAAGATTTTAAAGGACTTTTAATTGAAAACGGTGCAGTTTACTGTACGACAAAAGAAGCTTTTTTGAGTTCAAAAAATAGGGTAAGTGATAGAATCGGTCTGGTTAAGATGGCAGAAGAATCTCTTATAGAAATCGATAGTTTGTCTGAGTGGGATATTGTTGAAAAACTATTAATCGATCGTCAGAAGAAAAAGAAAACACACCAGCGCATTGAGTATTTGGTTCTGGATGTTGACGGAGTTTTTACAGATGGATGTGTCTACTATGATCAAAATGGCGAAATGGCTAAAAAGTTTGATATGCGAGACGGAATGGGCTTAGAGATTTTGAGGCAAAATAATGTTGAGGTTGTTGTAATGACTTCAGAAAATTCTGAGTTAGTTGCACAGAGAATGAAGAAATTGCAGATTAAACATATATTTTTAGGGGTTAAAGATAAATTTTCTTTTTTAACACATTTTCTTTCACAGAGAAATAGTAGTTTTGGCGCCGTTTCGTACGTGGGTGATGACGTAAACGATTTGGCAAATATTTGTAGTGCCGGATGGTCTTTTACACCAGCAGATGCAACAGATGTTGTAAAAGCAAATGCTGATTATGTTTTAACTCATAAATCAGGAGAGGGAGCAATAAGAGAAACATGTGAAATTTTATTAAAGTACAATAAACGTTATGAAGGAATTTAAAAAACCTTATGTGATTGCCGAAATTGGATGTAATCATAAGGGGGAAATGGAAATAGCAAAAGAATTAATTAAAATAGCAAAAATTTTCGGAAACGCAGATGCAGTTAAATTCCAAAAACGTAATAATAAAGAACTTCTAACGGAGGAGCAATATCACGCTCCGCATCCAAATGCGTCTAATTCTTATGGAGAAACTTATGGTGCACATAGAGAATTTTTAGAGTTTGATGTTGAACAGCACAAAGAGTTAAAAGCTTATTGTGATGAAATTGGAATTACATATTCGACATCGGTTTGGGATACAACTTCTGCAAAAGAAATTGCATCACTAAATCCAGATTTTATTAAAATACCTTCTGCCTGCAATAACAATTTTGAAATGTTGGAATGGCTTAGTGAAAATTATTCAGGAGAAATTCATATTTCTACAGGAATGACAACTAAAGATGAAACAGATATCTTAGTTGATTTTTTTACTAAAAAAGGAAGAAACCAAGATTTAGTTTTATATAACTGTACATCAGGTTATCCAGTTCCCTTTGAAGATGTGTGTCTTTTAGATATTAATATTTTACAGCAGAAATATAGTCAAAAGGTTAAATATATTGGTTTTTCAGGCCATCATTTAGGTATTGCTGTAGATATGGCTGCTTATACGTTGGGGGCTAATATTATTGAAAGGCATTATACTCTTGATCGAACTTGGAAAGGTACAGATCACGCAGCTTCATTAGAACCAATGGGTTTACGCAAATTGACTAGAGATTTAAATGCTGTTTATCAAGCATTGACTTTTAAATCATCTGATATTTTGCCGATCGAACAAATTCAAAGAGATAAATTAAAAAATAAAAAAGTTTAATTCTATGTTTCTTTCAAACACAGTTAGACTTTTTTGGTGGAATGAAAAAATCATTCAAAATAAAGATAAAGAGAATTATGGTGATCTTTTAGGCAAATATCTTGTAGAGAAAATATCTTCAAAAAAAGTTGTTTTTGCCTGGCCAAAAAAGTTTTCATTTCTTGATTGGTTTGAGCCGATTTATGTTACTGTTGGAAGTATATTAGCAAACGTAAATCAAAAATGCATTGTTTGGGGAAGTGGTATAATTGATCAGAAAACAAAAATAAAAAATGCAGTTTTTCTTGCTGTTCGAGGACCACAGACTAGAAAATATCTTTTAAATCTTTCTTATGAAGTTCCCGAAGTATATGGAGATCCAGCATTATTGTTACCTAGATATTTTAATCCCAAAATTGAGAAAAAATATAAGTATGGTTTTGTGCCTCATTATAATGACTTCGAATTAGTTCAATATTGGTTTAAAGATAACCCAGAAGTACTTCTAATTGATATGATGACAAATGATATTGAAGGAAAAACAATCGAATTTCTTCAATGCGAAAAAATTGTATCCTCTTCACTTCACGGAGTTATTATTGCTCATGCTTATAATATTCCAGCGGTTTGGCAGAAATTTTCAGATAAAGTTTTTGGAGATGATATAAAATACCAAGATTATTATGAATCTGTTGATTTGCCACTTTTTAAGCCAGAAATAAGATTGGAAAAATATTCTATTGCTGAATTGGAAGATTTATTCGAGAAACTTCCAAATCTTCCAAGAAGAGAAATTATAAATCAATTATGTGACGGATTAATGAATGTCTGTCCTTTTAAATAAAAAACTCTTAGCATTTTATAGATTTTTGTTTTCAATGAAAAAAAACATATTTATTTTTTTACCTGACGGTGTCGGACTTCGAAATTTTGCTTTAACTTCTTTTAAAGAAATTGGAGAAAAAAATAATTTCAATATTACGTATTGGAATAATACACCTTTTTCAATTAAAGAGAAATTAGGTTTTGAGGAATTAAAAATCCGAGAAAAAGCATTGCATCCGTTAACAACAGTTTATAGCCGTGCACGCAAGAGAATGGAATTAAATTTCTTTGATAAGAAGTTTAAAGAACTAGTTTATAATACTTACAATTTCCCTCAATCTTATAAAGGCGTTACTAATCTTGCAAAAAGTTTAATGGTTGATGTTTTAACAACTTTTGGATCTAATGAAAAAGGAATCGAGTTTGTTAGAAAGCAAATAAAAAAAGGAGAACGCACTACAAGCAAATATAAAGAAAGTAGGAGGCAATTAGAAGAATATAAACCAGATTTTGTTTTCTGTACCAATCAGCGCCCAACTCAGGCAATTGCTTCTATTTTGGCGGCACAAGATTTAGGAATTCCAACCGGAACTTTTATTTTTTCTTGGGATAATCTTCCTAAAGCGACAACTTTGGTAGAAACAGATTACTATTTTGTGTGGAGCGAACACATGAAAAAAGAGGTTTTGATGTATTGTCCTTACGTAAAAGAAGAACAGATTTTTGTAACAGGGACCCCTCAATTTGAAAGCCATTTTGATAAAACGCTTTTACAATCAAAAGAAAAATTTTTTGCAACCCATAATCTAGATCTTAATACAAAATATATTTGTTACTCTGGAGACGATATTGTCACTTCTCCTTTAGATCAATATTATTTAGAAGACTTAGCATTATCAGTTAGAGAATTAAACCAGACCGGATATTCTTTAGGAATTATTTATAGAAAATGTCCAGTAGATTTTACCGATCGTTATGATGAGGTCTTAAATAAATACAAGGATGTAATTGTAAATATTGATCCGTTATGGAGTCCGGTTGGGCAAAGTTGGAATGAGATTATGCCAACAAAAGAAGATTTTGCATTACAGACAAATATTTGTGAATACACAGAATTTGTAGGTAATATTGCTTCTTCTATGGTATTTGACTTTTCTGCTCATGATAAATCTTGTCTGTTTTTTGATTATGAACAGCCACAATTAAAAAAGGGAATCCGGGATATTGGACAAAATTATAAATATATTCATTTTAGATCAAAACCTTCTGAAGAGGCAGCTTTGTGGATAAGAAATAAAAAGGATTTGACATCAATAGTAAAAGACATTATAGACGGAAAAATTTCAAGTGTGAAAGATAGTAAAAAATGGTTTGAGATTATTGTAGGACCAAATCCTACTGAAGCATCTGATAAAATTTGGGAAAGTTTAAACAGCATTTTAAAGAAATAATTATTTATGTTTTTTAACTCTTTGGCTTTTGCCATATTTCTACCAATAGTTTTTTTCTTGTATTGGTTTGTCTTCAATAAAGCCAAAAGCACACAAAATGCTTTGTTAATTGTAGCGAGTTACTATTTCTACTCTTGCTGGGATTGGAGATTTCTATTTCTCTTAGTTTTTTCTACATTTTTAGATTATTTCACAGGAATTCAAATCGAAAAAAGCAATTCTGAAAAAAGTCGTAAATTTTGGTTTTGGCTTAGTATTTTAGTCAATTTGGGATTTCTAGGAATCTTTAAATACTATAACTTCTTTGCAACTTCATTTGCAGAAATGTTTACCTCTCTTGGCTTCAAGGTAAGTCCAATGTTATTAAATGTAATTTTACCTGTTGGAATTTCTTTCTATACTTTCCACGGATTATCTTATGTAATTGATATTTATTATAAAAGAATTAAAGCGGAATATAATTTTGTAGATTATTCTTTATTTGTCAGCTATTTTCCACTTTTAGTTGCAGGGCCAATAGAAAGAGCAACACATTTACTTCCAGAGCTAAAGGAAAAACGTGAATTTGATTTTGAAAAAGCTAAAGAAGGAGTCTATCAAATTATTTGGGGTTTAGTTAAAAAAGTAGTTATTGCCGATACTTGTGCCGTTTATGCAAATGCTATTTTTGATCACTATCCTTCAATGAATTCATTTTCATTGATTTTAGGGGCAGTTTATTTTGCTTTTCAGATATATGGAGATTTCTCGGGTTATTCAGATATCGCACTTGGAGTTTCCAAATTATTTGGTTTAGAGTTATTGAGGAATTTCAATTACCCCTATTTTTCAAGAGATATTGCAGAGTTTTGGCGCCGTTGGCATATTTCGCTTTCTTCTTGGTTTCGAGATTATTTGTACATTCCGTTAGGAGGAAGTAAAGGTGGACTTTGGATGAAAATTAGAAATACATTTATCATTTTTATTGTTAGCGGATTTTGGCATGGTGCCAATTGGACATATATTGTTTGGGGATTTATAAATGCAATTTATTTCCTTCCATTGTTATTGTCTAATAGCAATAGAAACAATATGGATTCTGTTATTTTAAAATGGAATTTAGATTCTGTAAAAGTGCTCTTTAGCATTTTAACTACTTTTTTATTGACTTGCGTGGCATGGGTATTTTTTAGAGCAAGAACAATTACAGACGCTGTTTTGTATTTAAAAAGAATATTTACTAATGGCGAGTTTTCTTCTCAGTATTTAGACAACGAACGATATAATTATGAATTATTATTAATGATTGGTTTGTTTGTTTTAGTTGAATGGAATAATAAAACCAAAGTTGAGCCCATTTCAGGAAAAAGAAGTTGGCTAAAAATGGCATTAGCTATTGTGGCTATTATTGCTTTCGGAACCTATTCAGATTATAAAGAATTTATTTATTTCCAATTTTAATGAAGAAGTTTTTATTATACATCTTAGGAATTTTTCTTTTAATAGTTTTGGTAGCAGTTATTTTAGACGGTGCGTATACTTATATTTTTATGCAGTCAAGAAACCGTGGCAAAATTGAAAACGTTATTAATTCTACAGCAAAAAAATATGACGTGGTGATTCTTGGTTCTTCAAGAGCAAATAATCATTTTGTATCGCAAATGTTTGAAGGCAAAGGATTAAAAACATTCAACTACGGAATGAGCGGAGGACATTTGTTTGAAGCCTCATTAATATTGAAATTGATGGTGGAAAGAAAATATGAAATCAAAAATGTAATTCTAGAAGCAGATTTAAATCTTTCTAATGATCAAGAATCTGAAGGAATTGCAGCAAAATTTCTGCCGTATATTCATTGTTCAAAAGTTGTAAAAAACCATTTTTCAACAGAAGAAAATTTTAATGAATTGTATTATATTCCTTTTTATAGATATGTTAAGTTTGATTCTAAAATTGGTTTTAGAGAAGTTTATAAGATAGCTTTAAAAGAAAAAACCAATGCCTTAGATAATTTAGGATACTATCCTTTAGAGAAACATAAAAATGGCAATATGAAAAATAATATTGTCAATTTAAATCCTTTGGCACACAATAAATATTATGAAGAAATAAAAGCAATCTGCAAAAAGAATAATATCAATTTTATTGCTGTAATGACTCCGATGTGTGAAAATGTTGTTGGAATGAATTATTTTGATAAAGTAAAAAAAGCATATCCAGAAATTCACAATTACGAAAATACAGTTATTGAAAACAAATACTTTTCTTCATGTGGGCATATGACAGATGAAGGAGCAAAAATCTTCACATCAAGAATTTTAAAAGATTTTTTTTAGTTTATGAATGTGGTAAAAATACAAAAATTAGATTATATTGATGTAATTAGAGGAATAGCTATTTTAATGGTTGTTATCACTCATACTGCTCAGCAAGGCATCGTCAAATTACCTCATGCGTTATCTGTATTTCTAAGTCTTGGCGCAAGAGGTGTACAGCTTTTCTTTATTGCTAGCGCTTTTACTTTATTTCGATCTTATACACAAAGGAATAGAAATGAAAAAAGTCCTGTTAAAAATTTCTTTATCAGACGGTTTTTTAGAATTGCACCAATTTATTATTTAGGTATCCTATACTATCTAATTAGAATTACATACAACCTTCCTTATTGGCAGGGAAATCAAATCGTAATTACTAAATTTAATATAATTTCTAATTTTTTTTATTGCAATGGTTTAAGTCCCTACTGGATTAATAGTGTTGTGCCAGGAGGATGGTCTATAACAGTTGAAATGTTTTTTTACATTCTGTTTCCTTTTTTGTTTAAAAGAATAAGAAATATTAATTCTGCGTTTATCTTCTTAAATTTATCTTTAGTGATAAAATTGGTTTTACAGGAGATTTTCCAATATTCAAATTTTATTTCAGATGCCTATTTATGGAGAGAATTTCTTTTTTATTATTTTCCAAGTCAATTACCAATTTTTGCATTAGGCATAATTTTATATTTTCTAATTGAAAATGCTGATAACATAAAGTTGGTTAAGACTAAAAATTTCACTTTTCTTTTTATTTTACTCCCTTTGCAAATCGGATCAAAATTCGATTTTCTATATTTAAATCATATTATCTTCGGAATTATCTTCATAGGTTTTGCTATCTTTCTGAGTAAAGGAAAATTTAATTTTCTCTCCCAATCATTTATTAGATATATTGGAAAAATAAGTTTTAGTATTTATATAATACATTTTATAGTTATAGCATGGCTAGCTAAGTTTCATTTAATTGATTTCTGTGATAACTACTTAATTAATTTTATGTTACGATTTACGGTAGTCTTGCTTCTCTCAGTTTTCATTTCAACATTAAGTTATCGTATAATTGAAATTCCGTTTCAGAATTTAGCTAAAAGATTAATTCTCAAAGCAGAGAATAATAATTAAATACATTGGCTGTCAATAAATAATTCTACATGCATATAGCTTTTTTAACACCTGAATTTTCTCATCCTACAGTTGCCCATGCAGCTGGAATAGGAACTAGTATAAAAAATCTAAGTACAGCATTAATTAATGAAAAAATTGAAGTTACTGTTTTTGTTTACGGTCAAAAAAAGCAGGAAGTTTTGAAAGAAAATGGAGTTAAGATTCATTTAATTCAAAACAAAAAGTATAAATTTTTTGGATGGTTTTTTTATCGAAAATACATTCAAAATTATATTAATTCAGTTATTGCAAAAGAAAAAATTGAATTGCTTGAAGCTCCAGACTGGACGGGAATTAATGCTTTTATAAGTTTAGAAATACCAATGGTAATTCGTTTTCACGGAAGTGATACTTATTTTTGTCATTTGGAAAAAAGAAACCAAAAACTCAAAAATTTTTGGTTTGAAAAATTAGCAATAAATAAAGCAAAAGCATTCATCTCACCAACAAGATTTACAGGTGATATTTCAAAGAAACTTTTTCGTATAAAAGGAAAAGAAATCAAAACAATTTATAATGGTGTAGATCTCAATAATTTTCAAAATCTTACACCACAAAAGTTTGAAAACAACCTAATTCTATATATCGGAACATTAATTAGAAAAAAGGGAGTTTTAGAATTGCCGAGTATTTTTAACAAAGTACGTCATGTTTTTCCAGATGCAAAACTCCTATTAATAGGGAGTGATTCTTTCGATATAGAAACCAACTCTAGATCAACTTGGGAATTAATGAAAAATTTATTTACTAAAGATGATTTAGATAACGTAGATTATCTTGGTAAGATTCCATACAATGAGGTTCAGGAATATATGAAAAAAGCAAATATTTGTGTATTTCCAACCTTCGCAGAAACATTTGGAATGGTAACTATAGAGGCTATGGCAATGCAAAAAGCAATTGTTAACAGCGATATCGGCTGGTCGCAAGAGTTACTCGTAAATAATGAAAGTGGTTTTCTAGTACATCCTACAAATCATGATTTATATGCAGATCGAATAGTGGAATTGTTTGAAAATAATTCTCTTTGTTCTGAAATTGGTAAAAATGCAAGAAGAAGAGTTGAATCTAAATTTGACATCAATAAATTGGTTAAAGAAAATATAGAATTTTATCAAAAAATAATCAATCAGAAAAAATAATGATAATAGTTTATCATAAAAATAATAAAGTTATAAAAGTATCTAAAGATGCAATTTTATTGTCATTTGAGGCTTCTTTAGGTATTGCTGCAACTTTAATGACACTAGCGAGAAAATATTCTGATCAAAGATTAGTTTGGTGTCATACCGATATAGAATCAAATGTAAATTGGAATGCTTTCGATTCAGTTTTTCACCATCATAGAATCATGGCATCCTACAACAATGGAGATGACTATCTTCCTAATAATATTGGATACATTGATGAATCTTGTTTTTTTAATCCCGACAAAAATGTGAGCTATCCGACATGGTTAACAAGTAGCGCAGTTGGAGGAATTTATTCTCAGATGCTTTTGCAATTTGAGAATAAAATAGGGTTAGACAGTAATTTTGATTACTTCTTAGTTAGTTTAGCAAAAATGGGATCAGTAAAAGGTTTGTTCTGTTATTCTGATCCTCAGCTTGTTATTGATAAAACAATATCGGTAGCGATTAAAAAAGCAAGTTTTTTTTCTTTATTTCAGTTTGCCAAGCAACATTATAAAACACGTTGGGTATTTATATTATTATTCAATCTTTTAATTTTTGAAAAATCTTTCCCATTATTGCCCTTTTTGCTTTCTTTACGATTTAAACAACGAAATAAAGTTGATATAGACTTATCTTCAATAGAGATTAAATCAAAATTAAAAATTGTTGAAGAAAAAACGATTGACGTAATCATTCCTACGATAGGAAGAAAAGATTGTTTATATGATGTTTTAAAAGATTTAGCCTTTCAGACACATATGCCTAAAAATGTTATAATTGTCGAACAAAATCCAGTTCCTGAGAGTGTCAGCGAATTAGATTATTTAACGGCTGAAGAATGGCCTTTTGCTATTAAACATATTTTTACCAATCAAGCAGGTGCTTGTAATGCTCGCAATGTTGCTTTGAGTTATGTTTCGAGTGAATGGGTTTTCCTAAATGATGATGATAATAGGTTTGATAAAAACTTGATAAGTGAGATCTTAAAAAAAATTGAGCAGTTTGGAATCTTTGTCGCCACCACATCGTATCTGCAAAAAAATGAAAAACTTGTATTTAATACGATCCATCAAACAAGTATTTTTGGGTCTGGCAATAGTTTTGTAAAATCAAGTTGCTTAAAAAATATTTCATTTTCTAAAGCTTTAGAGTTTGGTTATGGAGAAGATTTTGATTTTGGAATGCAGTTGCGAAAAGAAGGATTTGATGTGATTTGCTTTCCGGATCCAACTATTTTACATTTAAAAGCTCCTTCTGGCGGATTTAGAATTAAACCAAAACTTTTGTGGGATAATGAAAAATATAAGCCAAAACCTTCCCCAACCATTATGTATGTTAAACGAAAATATTTGAATGAAAAACAAATCGCAGGGTATAAGTCACGACTTTTTATTAAATCAGCTCGAAAAATTTCTTTTTTTAATTGGTTTAGGTTTTGTAATTCATTTAAAAATAGTTGGGAAGTAAGTGTAAAATGGAGCGAAAAATTGTAGAATATCTTGTAAATGGCAAAAAGGAATAAAAAAACTTAGATGAAGTTAGTTAAAAAAAGGATAGCAAGATTTTACAAGCGTTTGGTATTACTAAAGTATTATTTAAAAAAAATAGACTTTTTTACCAAACAGGAAAAAAGACAGATTGTAATTTGTTTTGATGGTAATTTGCCACACGGAGGACTGGTAGATCGATTAAAAGGAATAATTTCTATGTACGAGATTTCTAAAACTCTAGGGTTTGAGTTTAAGATTTTTTTTACTCATCCTTTTGAGCTCAAAAGTTTTTTAAAGCCAAATTTAATTGATTGGAGCATAAATGAAAAAGATATTAGATTTAATGTTTTTAGTTCTAAAATAGTGTATTTGATGAATGATTTTGGAGCAAAACCATTTGAAATTTTTAAAAAATCGAAAGCGAATAACTTTTATGTTTATTGTAATGTAGATTATTTGGTTTCACTATATCCTAATAAAAAAGAAGATGAAATAAAAGGCATTTGGAAAGATAATTATAATGACTTGTTTAAATTATCAGATTATCTGAAAGGAAAATTAAATTTATTACCTTCTCAGTCTAGAATCTCATTTCATACTAGATTTACCACACTTTTAGGAGATTTTTCAGATTCAACAAAAAAAGTTTTAGATAAAAATGAAAAATTAGCATTAATTAAAAAAGTTGATAGATCTATTACTGACGAAGTATCTAAATATCCCGAAAAAGTAATTTATGTATTTTCAGATAGTAACTTCTTTTTGAATTACATAAGACAAAATACACTTTACAAAACTTTGGAAGGCGTTCCAAAGCATATAGAAAATAATAATTCTGATATTGATTATCATTTAAAAACATTTCTTGACTTTTATTTTTTAGCAGCCAGTGAGCAAGTCTTTTTAGTGAAGATTGATGAAATGTATCACAGTAGTTTTTCAAAATATGCTGCAATTATAGGAGGTGCTAAATTTGAAAAAATAATGAATTAAAGAAATCTGCTAAAACATGCTAAAAATATATACAGAACATCAATTTTTAACTCCAGAAAATAGAAGAAGAGTCTTTCCTTTACTTTTTGATCTTTTTTATTTGCCAAACGAAAAAGCGATGGTAAATTTTTCTATTGAAGATTCGATTTCAGAGGCAGATGTTGCAATTTTCCCTGTAGATGTTATTTCTTTTATGAAAAATGATAAAAGTAATTTTCTGAATATTTGGTTTGAAAAAATATCAAATTATAATATTCCTATTTGGGTATATGCGGCAGGTGATTTTGGATGTAGCATAGACAGGCCAAATGTTTCAACCTTTCGTTTTGGAGGGTTTAAATCAAAACTACAAGCGTTGTCACATATTATGCCTTCTTTTCTTGTAGATCCCTATAAAAGTGTAGTGAAAAATGATTTTTTTGTATTGCCAAAACATAAAAGACCTAACATTGGATTTGTTGGAAATGCAAATGGATCTTTAATAAAGTTTTGTAAAGAGTATATATTATATGCTAGAAGAAATTTAGTTAATACAATAGTTAAAAATCCAGAAGATTATCATCCGTTTTATCCTTCAGGTTGGAAGAGATCTCAGCTTCTAAAAAAAATATCAAAAGAAGACAAACTCAAAAGTAATTTTATTCTTAGAAATAAATATAGAGGAAGGGATAAAAATGCCGGCTCTGAAGAAGATTCTACAATAGAATTCTTTAATAATATTCAGAATAATCTATATGTTTTCTGCTTGAGAGGAAATGGGAATTTCTCAGTTCGATTTTACGAGGCTTTAATTATGGGAAGAATTCCTGTTTTGATCGATACAGATGTAAAGTTGCCATTGGAAGATCAAGTTGATTGGAATAAGCATTGTTTGGTAGTCTCAGAAAACTCTATAATAAGAGATTTAATTATTTTTCATGCGTCAAAAACTGAATTTGAAATTAAGGAAGTACAAAATAGCAACCGAAATTTGATGCTAGAAAAATTAAATAGGGTAGATTATTTTATTCAAATTAGTAATGAATATCTAAAAAAGAAATGAAGTTCTCTGTAATTGTTTGTACCTATATGCGTCCTGAATCACTGTTGAAATTGTTAATATCAATTCAGGATCAAGTTTTGTATCCAAATGAAATATTAATTATCGATGGCTCGGTAAATTATCAAACTAAGAGTGTTATAGAAAATAACAATTTTAAAAATTTGAAATATTTTTTAGCTTCGGATGAGAATCGTGGCTTAACAAAACAACGAAACTATGGGATATCTGAAGTTGATGTACAAAATGAAATTGTATGTTTTCTGGATGATGACACAATTTTAGAACCAAATTATTTTTATGAAATAGTAAAAACATTTCAAATTAGACTTGATATAGTAGGCGTTGGAGGTGTATCCGTAAATGAGAATAAATGGAAACTTCAAAAAGAAGGAGTTTTATACAATCAAAAAAAATATTATCTCTTTGAAGGTTATTTTTACCCTGAAGGCATGAGAAATGTTGTTCGAAATTATCTTAAACTAGCCTCTAACTTAGGACCAGGGAGAATGCCTACCTATTCTAATGGAAGAACTTGTGGATTTCCTTTAACAGGAAGAACTTATGAGGTAGATTTGTTGATTGGTATGTCAATGTCATTTAGAAAAGAAATTTTTAAAGATATTAAATTTTCAAAATATTTTGAAGGATATGGGTTATATGAAGATGCCGATTTTAGTTTAAGAGCTTTACAATTTGGAAAAAATGTAATTAATACAAATGCAAGATTACAGCATTTTCATGACCCTTCGGGAAGACCAAATCAATTTAATTATGGAAAGATGGTTGTAAGAAATGGTTGGTATGTATGGAGAGTTAAAAATCCAAATCCAAAATTAGTTGAGCGTTATAAATGGAACTCAATTACTATCTTGTTGACCTTAATTCGTTTTACAAATGCTTTTAAAGGAAATAATAAAATTGCTTCAATAACTGAAACTTTAGGAAGAATAATAGGCTGGTGGAGTCTTTTATTTAATAGACCTATCCAAAGATAAAGGCAACAAAATTATTAGTTTATTTGATTAGATTTTAACTATGACTCTATTTCAACTTATAAAATCAGATTATATAAAGTACCGAAACTATGGCGGAAACTTTTTGATTATTATCCTGTTTACACAAGGGTTTTGGGCAACTTTTCAATACAGAATTGCACATCATATTCATATGAATATTAAATTGAAATTGTTTAAACTTCCATTGCTTTGTTTGGCATTTCTATGGTTTAAAACAATTGAAATCACAACAGGAATCTCAATTCCTTATTCCGTGAAAATAGGACATTCGTTTTATATAGGTCATTTCGGAGGAATCATAATAAACTCTAATTCAGTGATTGGAAATAATTGTAATATTTCTCAAGGAGTTACGATTGGAGTTTCAGGTCTAGGATTATACAGAGGAACTCCAGTTTTGGGTAATAATGTGTACATTGGAGCAAATGCAGTTCTAGCTGGGAAAATTTTTATAGGAGATAATGTTTTAATTGGCGCTTGCACTATGGTAAATCGTTCTTTTCAAGATAATTCTGTTTTAATGGGCGTTCCTGCAATAATGGTATCCCAAAAAGGATCAAAAGGATATATTTAATGAAATTATTAATCGTTTCAGCGGCACCATTTATTTTTAAGAATAATGAAACATTTGCATACTCACCGTATGTAAATGAATTAATTATATATAAAAAATTTTGTAGCGAAATAAATTTTTGCTGCCCTGTTTGGGTGAATGAGAAAGGATTGTTGATAAAAAAAATACCATTTAATTATACAAAGCACTATAAATTAATTGATTCAGATTTGTTAACGCCTAAGAAAATTTTCAAAGCGATTTTTCAAAGCATTTATAATATTTTTGTAATCATTAAAGCAATGAGAGAAGCAGATCATATACATTTGAGATGTCCTGGAAGCATGGCCTTGTTAGGGTGCATAGTCCAGATCTTTTTTCCAAATAAAATGAAAAGCGCAAAATACGCAGGTAATTGGGATCCCAAAAGTAAAAATCCATGGTCTTATAAAATGCAGCATTACATTCTTCAGAATACCTTTTTAACACAAAATATGCAGGTTTTAGTGTATGGCGATTGGAATAATCAATCAAAAAATATAAAATCATTTTTCACAGCAACTTATTCAGAATCTGAAAAAGAAAGTATTGAAAAAACAGACTTAAAGCATGGAATTAAGTTCATTTTTGTGGGAAGTTTAGTTTCAGGTAAGAATCCTTTATACGGTATTAAATTAGTTGAAAAATTAATAAGGAAAGGTCATATTGCAACATTAGATTTATATGGAGATGGTATAGAAAGAAAGTCTCTAGAGAATTATATTCAAATGAATAAATTGGAAAGTTACATTTTTTTAAAAGGAAATAATAGTAAGGAAACTTTGAAAAGTGCCTATAAAAAAAGTCATTTTGTAATTTTGCCTTCAAAAAGTGAAGGTTGGCCAAAAGCCATTGCAGAAGGAATGTTTTGGGGATGTATACCAATAGCTACTAAAGTCTCATGTGTGCCTTATATGCTAGATTTTGGTAAACGAGGAATTTTACTTGAAATGAATTTGGACAAAGATGCGGAACAGATAGAGAATCTAATAATGAGCCAAAATACTTTTTTGAAGAAAAGCCAAATAGCAATGGAATGGTCACGCAATTTTACTACAGATGTTTTTGAAAAAGAAATTGCAAAATTGCTAATGAAATGAGAATTGTACAGATTATTGATTCCTTAGAGGTTGGCGGTGCAGAACGTATGGCGGTAAACTATGCAAATTCTCTTGCTGACAAAATTGAATTTTCAGGATTAATTGCAACAAGGTATGAAGGTTTGCTTTTAGATTATTTAAATCAAAAGGTCATTTATTCATTCTTAAAAAAAAAATCGGCTTTAGATTTAAATGCAACTTTTAGATTAAGAAATTATATCAAGAGGAATAAAGTAGATATAATTCATGCACATAGTTCCTCTTTTTTCACTGCAATTTTAGTGAAAATAACAATGCCAAATCTTAAGGTAATCTGGCATGATCATTATGGAATTTCTCAGGATCTTTCATTAAGAAAAAATATAGTATTAAAACTTTCATCTTTTCTGTTTTTAGGGATTATTTCTGTAAATGATTCTCTAAAAAAATGGGCTCAAAATTACTTGAATTGTAAAAACATTATTTACTTTCCAAATTTTATAATTGAATCCACCGCTTCTGCAAGTAGTATTCATTTAAAAGGAAAAGAAGGTCAAAGAATAATCTGCGTCGCAAATTTACGTCCTCAAAAGAACCATGATTTGCTTATTAATGGAGCAATAGAGATTCATAAAAGGTTTCCAGAATGGACTTTTCATTTGGTTGGTAAAGATTTTAATGATGCCTACAGTGAAAAATTAAGAGAAAAAGTAAAAGATAATGGACTTTCTGAGACAGTATTTTTTTATGGTGCGGTAAATAACGTTCTAGATTTGTTAAAACAGTGCGAAATAGCAGTTTTGACTTCCTTATCAGAAGGTTTACCCTTGGCTATTTTAGAATATGGATTTGCTAATTTACCTGTTGTTGCTACAAATGTTGGAGAAGTTTCTAAGGTCATCCCTTCGGTTAAAGAAGGTTTAATTATTGATCCGAATAGCCTAAGTCAGTTTGTGAATTCAGTTCAGAAATTGATAGAAGAAAAAAATGTCAGAAGAATGTTGGGAGAGCACTTGAATTTTTTTGTAAATAAAAATTTTAGCGAAAAATCAATTTTAGAAGAGTATATTACATGGTTAGAATCTTTGATTACTTTTGCAGAGTAAATATTTTATAATGAAAAACACAAAATTTAGTTATTTATCCATAATTGTTTTTCACGCATTATTGGCATTAATCATTTTTGCTATTCCTTTTTTATCTAAGATATATGCTATACTGATTTTTGTTATAGGATGTGTAATTGTCTATAAAAGTAAAAACAAAAACAATGAAGTGCTTTTTGTAAGTGCCTACTTAGTAGGAGCAGAGGTTTTTTTACGAATGACAGGAGGAAATTTGAACAATGAATATATAAAGTTTGCCGTCATGTTTTTTATGCTGTATGGACTAATTTATAGTGATTTTTCTAAAAATGCACTCATCTACTTAGTGTTTTTATTACTATTAATTCCTGCTATTTTTGTTACGAATTCATCAGCAGGAATTAATATCGATATAAAAAAAGCTTTGTTTTTTAATTTATCAGGGCCACTTTGCTTAGGTATTTGTGCGATTTATATGTATGGAAGAAAGATTGATTTTAACACTTTAGGAGAAATCTTAGCAACAATGGGGTTTCCAATAATTTCAATATCTATATATCTATTTTTATATACACCAAGTATTAAAGACGTTGTAACCGGTACGCAATCTAATTTTGAGACATCTGGAGGTTTTGGACCTAATCAGGTTTCGACGATATTGGGGCTGGGGATGTTTGTATTTTTTACACGATTAATTTTATTCTCAAAATCTAAATTGGAGTTGTTTATTAATTCGACTTTATTTGTTTTCATCAGTTATCGTGGAATTGTAACTTTTTCGAGAGGTGGTATTATTACTGCAGTAATAATGATTGTCTGTCTTTTATTTTTACTCTATTTTTTTTCTAATGCTAAAGGAAAAAGTAAATTAAATTTAATTTTCATTTTGACGGGACTTCTAAGTATAGGAATTTGGACCTATAGTTCTTTTCAAACAAAAGGGTTAATTGAAAAACGTTATGCTAATAAAGATGCTTTAGGCCGTGAGAAAAAAGATCGTTTAGGAGGAAGGGAAGAGATTATGGATTTGGAAATAAAGCTTTTTATAGATAATGCTTTTTTGGGTATAGGAGCCGGACTTAGTAAATCGAAGAGGGTAAAAGATTTAGGAATAGAAGTGGCCTCGCATAATGAAATAACAAGATTACTTGCCGAGCATGGGGCTTTTGGACTTGTAGCTTTTCTAATTCTTTTTGTTGTACCATTTCTTCTGTATCTAAACAATCAGCAACATTTATATTTTTTATCATTCTTTATCTTTTGGCTCTTAACAATTAACCACGCAGCAATGCGGACGGCCGCACCAGCTTTTGTCTATGCTTTGACGCTTTTGCACGTTCGAATTAAAATTCCTGAAGAGGCAGAAAATTAATAGATTAGTTATATTTTTTTGCGATACATTTGCTTTGCCCTAACCCAATTAAAACCTACAAATGATGTTCTCAAAAAAGAAAATGCATTTCGAAATTTCGGAGAGGAAGATATTACTCCTTTCTTTCGATGCTATTTTTATTTTATCCGCGTTATATCTATTAAGCTCAGTATTTGACTATCATTATTTTGATTTTGATATTCACAGCTCGTTGAGTATTCTTTTACTAATTGCCTATCTTTATATTTTCGGAGTAATATTCGAAATTTATAATTTACAAGTGGCAAGCAATCAGCTTCAGATTCTGCAGAATGTCGTTTTTACTGTCACTGCCACTGTTCTGGCTTATTTGTTTACACCAATTCTTTCTCCTGTATTGCCTAAACAGAGGCTCGTTATAGTAATATTTTATTTTACAATATTAATTACGCTGTTGTTATGGCGTTTGTTTTACTGCTACTTTCTAGCCTCTCATCGTTTTTCTCAAAGTGCAGTTTTGATTTGTGACCAAAGCGAAGTTGAAGAATTGGTTTTAGGATTAGAGAATGTCGATCCGCATTATAAAATTATTGGTTTTGTAAATTCCGATTCTATTGCAGATGAAAATCTAGATTTTCATTATGTAAAAGAAGTAAAGAAAGATGCTTTAGAACATTTTGTATCGACACATCATGTTTCAGAAATCATTATTGCTTCTCAAAATACAGACGGTATAACTCCAGATTTATATCAGCAATTGCTTCATTTATTAGAAAAAGGAACTATTATACGAGAATATACTCAGGTTTACGAAAGTAAGACACAACGAATCCCGGTTCATCATATAGAAAAAGATTTTTATAGATTTTTTCCTTTCAGCAGAAGTAATAGCAATAAACTTTATTTGTCATTTGTTCGGCTTATAGAAATTATGTTTTCTATTTTTGGACTATTAATTTCCTTAGTTTTTATGCCAATAATTTTTATTTGCAACATCTTTGCAAATAAAGGAAGCCTTTTTTATACTCAAGAAAGAGTAGGGAAAAATGGAGATATTTTCAAGATCTATAAGTTCAGAACCATGACAGAGAATTCAGAAACAAATGGAGCTGTTTTTGCTGTTCATAATGATAAAAGGGTTACTCCGTTTGGTAAATTTATGCGAAAATCAAGAATAGATGAACTGCCTCAATTTATTAATGTTTTAAAAGGAGACATGGGCGTAATTGGCCCAAGGCCTGAGCGTCCTTTTTTTGTTGAAGAAATCGCAGCTGTAATGCCTTTTTATGAAACACGTCATGTAATTAAGCCTGGACTTACAGGATGGGCGCAGGTTAATTATTCTTATGGAGAATCTATAGATGAGAGTTTGATTAAACTTCAATACGATCTATACTACATCAAGCACAGAAGTGTTTTTCTTGATTTGAGTATCACTTTCAAAACCATTACTACGGTTTTATTCTACAGAGGCCAATAATATTTTTTAGATTATAATCGGAATTGGTTTTTTGTTGCGAATAGCTGTTCGCACTAAAACCACTCCGCTTGTAACGATTAACGGTAAAGTGATGAAGAAATGTGCTTTGTTAATCAAAAACAAAAAGTAAATCACTAAAAGTATAAAGTTGATTAACGAAAATCGATAAGTCCATAATTTGTTTTTGAAAATGGAAAACAAAACTAAAAGCAATAAAAGCGGACTGAATAATAATACATTATAATTCACTGCCAGTTCTTGGTGAAAAGAATAAAATCCCATAATAACAAAGAATATTCCAATAAGAGATAAAATTAAAAAGTAGATTTTATCGACTGTTTTGTTTCGGGCGAAGATTACAAAAAGCAGAATAAAAAGATAGGTATAGATGTTATTCCACCAAGAAGTTGGTGTTTCTTTTGTAAATTCAAGTAGTGTTGTGCTTTTTGAAGCTAGAGGTTTATTTTGAAAAGTAGTCTGGTCTAAACTGTTTTTCAATTCAAATGGAAGAAAAATTCTTGTTCCCATTTGATCTACTTTCGTTCCAAAAATAATACTTGTTCCCAACTGATCGTAGAAATGACCATCAAAGTAAGGAAATAGAATAGAGCGATAGGTTTTGTCTGTGTCTTCTGTTTTAGCAATTACATTTCCGCCTAAAGTTTTATTCACCACATCAACAACCATCGAAGTACAGTTTTTATCGATAAATTTGTATGTATAATAACGCTCATCAGAAGCTAAAACAGCATTTAATCGGTCAAAAAGTTTTTGTTTTAAATCTTGAGAAATCAGTAATTCCTGCTCATAAATACTTCTTTTTTCATAAGTGTATTCATTAAAAAAATCGGCATAAGAGTGTACTGTTGCAAAATATTGGAGATCTCCTTTTGCGAACTTTAGAACAAAGTTTGGAGTTCTAAAATCAAAAGTTCCGTAATTGTAAACAACGTCAAAATTGTTTCCAGGATCTAAAACTCTAATTCCTGTGTGTCCGAAATAAGAATACGTTTCGTTTCCAAGTCCACAAGTCAGAATGCTAATTTTAGCATCTTTAGATAAAGCTAAACTTTGGCTGAAACCAATAAAACTGGATAAGAATAATAAAATAAAAAGTGCTTTCTTGGACATGACAGTTTTCATGATTTAAAATTTTAATGTTTTTTGGTTTCTAATTATTATCTAAAGATACCTAAATCTACTTTCAACGAAAAAATATTAGAATACAATGCAGTGCTTTGATTTCCTAAATCAGTTAAGGCGTAATCAATTTGTATGCCTTTATATCTAAATCCCAAACCGATATTAGGCTGGAAGTTTACTTTTTCAGTATTATCCAATTGTGTTATATTCTGAAAATTTCCAGCGCCAGCTCGAACGAAAACCAAATCGGTATAGCCAAACTCAAACCCTAGAGCTGGGTCTATACTTATAGGTTTTGAAGAAATGATATCATTTGTCTGTTCAAATCGCATATTTAAATTTGCAGAAGTTACAAGACTGCATTCGTTATGAAAATCAAATCTTTTTGAAATTCCCAATTGTGCTTTTGGCAGTGTTATTTCTGTGCTTTCTGGCAACTCGTTATTTTCTCCCGGAATTGCATTAGCGATTTTGGCATATTCTTCTTCATCAATATTCCAAATGTTGTAAGTTGTGGTAATGTCTCGAAGCATTAAACCAAATTTCCAATCGTTTCTTTCAAACTGAAGTCCAATATCAAATCCAAATCCCCACGAATTAGCAAATTTTCCAATTACTCTTCGAATTACTTTTGCGTTTACACCATATTGAAATCCGTCAACTGGTAGTTTTCGAGCATAAGAAAAAGTAAAACCATAATCTGCAGTAGAGAAAAGACTAATTCTATTATAATCTATATTTCCTTGATTATCGATTAATTGTGTGGTATCCATGATATCATCCACTCCAAAACGAATCATCGAAATTCCCCAAGCACTTCTGTCGTCAATGGGGCTTGCATAGCCAATATAATCGTATTGCGCAATATTAGCAAAATAGCTGGCGTGCATTAAAGCAATTTGATGATCTTCAAGATGCGTTAAACCTGCAGGATTCCAGTAAACTGCATTTACATCATTGCTCGAAGCAGTTACAGCACTTGCCATTCCAAGAGCTGCGGCATCGACACCAATATTCATAAATTCATTCGAATATTTTCGAACAGTTTGTGCATACTGAAAAGTACAACTCCAAAGTAATAAAAACACTAAATATTTCTTCAATGTATATGTTTTTGCAGATCGAGGCCTGTTTTTAAATTTTTATCAAAAATATAATATTTTACTCATCTAATAAGTTCCTTTAGTTAAATATTCCGAAAGTCATATTTTGAAATAAAAAACTCTCCAAAAAACTCGTTTTGCATCGAGTTATTATGCTAAATTTGTTCTCTTCCATTATCAAAACTTTAAACGATGAATATTAAAAAGCACATTCCAAATCTAATTACATTAATCAATCTTTTCTGTGGCTGTGTTGCAGTTGTTTTTGTCTCGAAAGGAGATTTTTTAATGGCTTTTTACATGGTTTGTTTAGGAATCTTTTTTGATTTCTTTGATGGTTTTTTTGCCAGATTATTTAAAGTTTCAAGTCCACTTGGATTACAGTTGGACTCTTTGGCAGATATGGTGACAAGCGGCGTTGTACCAGGTTACGTCATGTACAGTATGTTTGCAAGAGGCGGTGATCAATTAGGAAATCAAGTAATTGTTCCTTTTTTAGGATTTATTATAACTTTAGGTGCCTGCTACAGATTAGCCAACTTTAATATCGACACGCGCCAGACAGATTCGTTTATTGGTTTGCCAACTCCTGCAAATGCCATTTTTATTATTAGTTTACAAATAGTTCTGGATATGTATGCAGATTCGTCTCTTATAATTCTTGAATTATTGACAAATCAATGGGTTTTATTACTTATTACATTAGGCAGCGCTTATATTATGAATGCTGAAATTCCGTTGTTTTCTTTAAAAATTAAAAAATTCAGTTTAAAAGAAAATGCACTTCAAATCGTATTTTTGATTGTCTCTGTATTGCTAGTGGTATTACTTCATTACATTGCAATTCCGCTGATTATTGTTTTCTACGTTTTACTGTCTATTATCAATAATCTATTTCTGAAAAAGTAATTCTGTTTAATGGCAAGAAAAACGACTTATCGTAAAACATATTCAAGAAAACCAGCTGGAAGATCTTTTCTGAGCAGACTTTTTCGAGGACTTTTATTGATTTTTTTCGGACTTTTATTCATTGGGATAATTTATCATTATCGCAAAGGGCTTGCTTATTATTTAGGTTTTAAAACAGAAAAGGTTTTAGATGAAGATGCGGTCGACAAACACCTTTCTGATGTTAGAAATATTCGGGTTCTTGAGAATCATAAAGGAAAAGTAATTGGAATTGACGTGTCTGAATTTCAGGGAAAAGTCGATTGGGAAGAAGTCGAAATTTTAGATGAAAAATACCCGGTTCAATTTGTTTTTATTCGTGCAACTGCAGGAAATGATCGTGTAGATAGACAATTCAAAAGAAATTGGGAAGGAGCAAAAGAAAATAAAATCATGCGTGGCGCTTATCATTATTATCGTCCAAACGAAAATTCTATAGAGCAAGCAGATCTTTTTATCAAAACAGTAAAATTGCAAAAGGGAGATCTTCCGCCAGTTTTGGATATCGAAAGATTGCCGAAAAATCAGCCTTTAGACAGTTTGAAAAAAGGCTTGAAGCGTTGGTTGAATAAAGTGGAGAAACATTATCAAGTTCGTCCAATAATTTATTCAGGAGAACGATATTATTCAGATTTTTTAAAAGAAGAGTTTAGCGAATATCTTTTCTGGATTGCCAATTATAATTTCTACAGAGAAAAAATTGAAGATGATTGGCTGTTTTGGCAGTTTACTGAAAAAGCTTCTTTGCCAGGAATAAAACACCGAGTTGATGTTAATATCTACAATGGCGATTTAGAACAATTGCATTTTATTACGGTTGAGTAATATGGAATACTTTAAAGTTATTTCAATAAAACTAAAATAACAATTATTATAAAAGGTAATAGGAGCATGACAGAATATGGATTGGCAAAATTTATAGTGTAGCCCATCCATTGAATCTTTTTGGGAGGAAGTAATCTTTTGTCTTTCGGATTATAATAACAAGTGCCGAAGAAATACCAATTCTTTGGATCTTTGTGCCAATTATCGTAATCTTCCTGAGTTGGTTTTTCTGATTTCATTCGTAACTTTTTTAAGAATATTAGATTAAAAAAAAATGGTAAAAAGAAATTTGCATTTTACTTTTTACCATTCAGATATAACTTTCTTAAAATTCAAGTTTCTTTTTACGAAGCTCGAAGTTTTGTCCAAGATAAACGCGGCGAACCATTTCATCTTCTACCAATTCTTCTGGAACTCCTGCTTTAAGAATTCCTCCTTCGAACATTAAGTAGGTTTTGTCGGTAATCGCTAATGTTTCCTGAACGTTGTGGTCGGTAATTAAGATTCCGATGTTTTTATTTTTCAATTGTGCCACAATTCGCTGAATATCTTCAACTGCAACCGGGTCAACTCCTGCAAAAGGCTCATCCAATAAAATAAATTTAGGATCGGTTGCCAATGCGCGAGCAATCTCTGTACGACGACGCTCACCTCCTGAAAGTAAATCGCCTCGGTTGGTGCGAATGTGTTCTAAGCTAAATTCTTCGATTAAACTTTCCATTTTAGCAATCTGTTCTTCTTTAGAAAGTTTAGTCAATTGTAAAACGCTTAGAATATTATCTTCAATACTTAATTTTCTAAATACAGAAGCTTCTTGTGCCAAATAACCAATTCCCTGCTGTGCACGTTTGTACATTGGGTAATCAGTAATATTCAAATCGTCAAGATAGATGTTTCCTTGATTTGGTTTTACCAATCCCACAATCATGTAAAAAGACGTTGTTTTTCCAGCTCCATTCGGACCCAAAAGCCCCACGATTTCTCCTTGATTTACTTCAACAGAAATCCCTTTTACAACACTGCGTCCTTTATAAGTTTTGATTAAATTATCGGCTCTTAGCTTCATTTTTTTTAATTAGATAATTTGAAAATTAGATAATGAGATAATGAAAAAACGATCTCAAATTCAATTTTATAATTTGATTTGAAAGACAAAATAAATTTAAAATAATCGATTTGATAAATCAATTAACAAATTATTGCGTTTTTCAAATTTAGAATTTGTGCTTCAAAATTAAATAATTAACGTTTTTCAAGAGAAATTATCTAATTATCAAATTGGCACATTTTCTAATTATTTCCCCGCTTCTTCAAGAGCTTCCCAGAATTCGTAAGCTCTTCTTAAATGAGGAATCACGATTGTTCCTCCAACTAGAGTTGCGATTCCCATTGCTTCCATCATTTCTTCTTTAGAAACGCCTTCTTTATAGCTGGTTTCTAAATGGTATTTTACGCAGTCGTCACATCTTAAAACGGTTGATGCTACTAGACCCAAAAGTTCTTTTGTTTTTACATCAAGAGCGCCTTCAGCATAAGCATTAGTGTCAAGATTAAAAATTCGCTTTACAATTTTGTTATTGTCAGCAAGTAGTTTTTCGTTCATTTTAGAACGATAATCGTTAAATTCTTGAATGATATCAGACATTTTCTTTTAATTTATTTTTATACACAATCTTCGAAATTAGAATACTGACTTCGTAAATAAGTAACATCGGAATTGCAACAATAGTTTGACTCACAACGTCTGGAGGAGTTACAATTGCGGCAATAATCAAAATGATTACTACGGCATATTTCCAGTACTTTCTTAAGAATTGTGGGGTTACCAATCCTAATTTCGTTAAGAAATAAATTGCAATTGGAAGTTCAAAAAAGATCGCGCTTCCCAATATGCTTGTTTTTACCATTCCCATATACGATTCCAGCGTAAATTGGTTTTTTACAACATCACTCACAGAGAAAGTTGCAACGAAGTTTACTGACATCGGAATTACAACAAAATACCCAAATAATACTCCTAAAAAGAAAAGTAAGGAAGAGACAAAAATGAATAATTTAGCATTCTTTCTTTCTTTTTCATAAAGGGCCGGACTGATAAATTTCCATATTTCCCATAAAATATAAGGAAAACTCAAGATGAAACCAGCCAAAAGACACATCCATACAAAGATGTTAACCTGACCTTCCATTTCGGTATTCTGAATAATAAAATTCAGTTCTGTAATACAAATGCTATCAGCAAAACCTAGCTGATGTGATAAGTCGCAAAACCAAACATAGGTAAAGAATGTTGGTCTTATTGGACCTAAAATAATTTGATCAAATAAATAATCACTAATAAAATAAGTAACAAATGCCATGATGCATGTTGCAAGTGTACTTCTAACCAATAGCCATCTTAGTTCTTCAAGATGATCTAAAAATGACATTTCGCCAAGATTTTTTTTTGCCATTATACGATTCCTTCTTTTAAAATGTCATGTAAATGTAAAACGCCTTTGTATGTTCCTTCGTCAGAAACAATTAATTGTGTAATAGAGTAGTCTTCTAAAATATTTAAAGCATCAACTGCCATTGTCTCAGATGAAACCATTTTTGGATTTTTCGTCATGATGTCTTTGGCTGTTAAGTCTGCGATAGAATCTCTATCGTTTAACATTCGTCTAATATCTCCATCGGTAATAATTCCGATTATTTTATCATTTTCTACAACTGCAGTAACGCCTAGTCTTTTTTCAGAGATTTCAAAAATCACTTTTTTGACAGAGGTATCAGGAGTTACGGTTGGTTTTAGTGAGTTTTCTATCATATCTTTTACGCGAAGCAATAGTTTTTTTCCTAATGCACCGCCTGGATGATAAACTGCAAAATCTTCTGGTTTAAAATCACGCATTTCCATTAAACAAACGGCTAAAGCATCGCCCATTACAAGCTGTGCTGTTGTGCTATTTGTCGGAGCTAAATTAATAGGGCAGGCCTCTGTGTCAACAGTTGTGTTTAAGACCAAATCAGAACCTTTTGCTAAAAATGAAGTTGTGTTTCCTGTAATAGCAATTAAGGTGTTTCCAAATCTTTTTAATAAAGGAACAAGGACTTTGATTTCTGGACTATTTCCGCTTTTAGAAATGCAAATAATGATGTCGTCGTTTTGAATCATTCCTAAGTCGCCGTGAATTGCTTCTGCGGCATGTAAAAACATAGAAGGAGTTCCGGTTGAATTAAAAGTAGCCACCATTTTTTGTGCAATGATCGCGCTTTTTCCAATCCCCGTCACGATCAAACGGCCTTTGGTTTCGTATATGCGTTGGACAGCTTCGTAAAAATTTTCGTCCAAAAAATCAATTAGTTTTGTAATTGCTTCACTTTCAGAGAGTATTGTTTTCTTGGCAATCGCCAATATATTTTCTTTTGTGATCAAAACAGAATATTTAAAATTTGTATGTATAAAAGAAAGTTGTATCTTTATGTGTTGCAAATTTATACAAAATACCATTAATATAGAGAATGAATTCAAATGAAATTGAAATACATAAAGAATTAAAGAAGTATTTCGGCTTTAGCCAATTTAAAGGCTTGCAAGAGCAAGTCATTACGAGTATTTTAGACAGAAAGAATACGTTCGTAATAATGCCGACTGGTGGTGGAAAGTCTCTTTGCTATCAACTGCCAGCTTTAATTCAAGAAGGAACAGCAATTGTTGTTTCTCCTTTAATTGCTTTGATGAAAAATCAGGTTGACGCAATTCGAAGTCTTTCGTCTGAGAATGGAATTGCACATGTATTAAATTCTTCCCTAACTAAAACAGAAATTGCTCAAGTCAAAAAAGATATTACGTCTGGATTGACCAAACTTTTGTATGTCGCCCCCGAATCATTAACAAAAGAAGAATATGTAGCCTTTTTACAAAGTGTACCTATTTCTTTTGTTGCTATCGATGAAGCGCACTGTATCTCAGAATGGGGACATGACTTTAGGCCAGAGTACAGAAATCTGAGAAATATAATTAAGCAGCTGGGGAAAGTGCCTATTATTGGACTGACTGCAACTGCAACACCAAAGGTTCAGGAAGATATTCTGAAAAACCTTGATATGGCAGACGCCAATACTTTTAAAGCGTCTTTCAACAGACCGAACTTATATTATGAAGTTCGCACAAAAACAAAAAATATCGAATCGGATATTATTCGATTTATCAAACAGCATAAAGGCAAATCTGGAATTATTTACTGCTTAAGCCGTAAAAAAGTAGAATCGATTGCCGAAGTTTTACAAGTGAACGGAATCAGTGCCGTTCCTTATCATGCGGGTTTAGATGCAAAAACGCGGGCGAAACATCAGGATATGTTCTTGATGGAAGATGTTGATGTCGTTGTAGCAACAATCGCATTCGGAATGGGAATTGATAAGCCAGATGTTCGTTTTGTAATTCACCACGACATTCCAAAATCATTAGAAAGCTACTATCAGGAAACGGGTCGTGCAGGACGTGACGGAGGAGAAGGACATTGTTTGGCTTACTACTCGTATAAAGATGTAGAAAAGCTGGAGAAATTTATGTCTGGAAAACCAGTTGCCGAACAAGAGATTGGTTTTGCACTTTTGCAGGAAGTTGTGGCTTACGCCGAAACTTCAATGTCGCGTAGAAAATTCCTTCTGCATTATTTTGGTGAAGAATTTGACAGCGAAACAGGCGAAGGAGCCGATATGGACGACAACGTTCGTAATCCAAAACATAAAGTGGAAGCCAAAGATGAAGTGGTTAAGCTGCTGGAAGTTGTTCGCGATACGAAACATATTTACAAGTCAAAAGAAATTGTCTTTACTTTAATAGGGCGTATTAATGCTGTTATTAAAGCGCACAAAACAGATACACAACCTTATTTTGGTTCTGGTTCGGGCCACGACGAAAAATATTGGATGGCTTTATTGAGACAAGTTTTGGTAACAGGACTTTTGTCAAAAGATATTGAAACTTATGGCGTAATAAAAATTACGCAAGAAGGTCTTGATTTTATCAAAAAGCCAGTTTCATTTATGATGTCTGAAGATCATGAATACACCGAAGCCGATGATGAAACTATTGTAACGGGAGGAAAATCTTCTGGTACTGCAGACGAAGTTTTAACAGGAATGCTTCGTGAACTTCGTAAAAAAGTAGCCAAAAAACTTGGAGTTCCTCCATTTGTAGTTTTCCAAGACCCTTCAATCGAAGATATGGCTTTAAAATATCCGATAACAATACAGGAATTATACAATATTCATGGTGTTGGTGAAGGAAAAGCAAAAAAATACGGAAGCGAGTTCGTTGCTTTAATCAGCCGATATGTTGAGGACAACGATATTATTCGCCCAGACGATTTAGTGGTTAAATCTACAGGAGTAAACTCTGCAAACAAATTATATATTATTCAGAATATCGATAGAAAACTGCCATTAAGTGATATCGCTTCCGCGAAAGGACTTTCGATGGATGCGTTGATTAAAGAAATGGAACAAATCGTTTATTCTGGAACAAAGCTAAATATCAAATATTGGCTGGATGATATTTTAGATGACGATCAGCAAGAAGAAATTCACGATTACTTCATGGAATCAGAATCAGATAAAATCGAAGATGCCTTAAAAGAATTTGATGGCGACTATGATATTGATGAACTGCGTCTAATGCGTATTAAGTTTATTAGTGAAGTTGCTAACTAGTTATAAGTTAAATGTGAGATGTAAAATGTATTTTTCGATACAAACATCTCACATTTTTCATTTCACATCTTACTCAGAATAAACTTCCCCTCGATGCGGTTTCAAAGCATCTCTTACTTGAATCATATTTTCATCGGTTACGACCATAAAAGCTATAGCGTACATATCGTCTATGATTTTAAATCCTGTAATATTTAAAGGTAGCTTTTCAATTACTATATATTCTTTTAAATGTATTTCGTGATGTTCTGCTGTCTTAGCTGAAGCTGGTCCACGAAAATCCCAAATCAATTTTATTTTTCTAGACATTTTTTTTTTTAAAGGTACAAAGGTTCAGAGAGGCAAAGGTACAAAGTCTCTTTTAAAAATGGATTTTTATATTTCTAACAAATTCAGTTCAAAATAGTATTTTTGCACTCTATTTGATTTTTGAATTATATAAATAAAATAGTAATGGAAGAGGAATCAGTTTCAAATGAACTGTCTTTAAGTGAATCTGCAAAAGCTAATTTACAAACGGCCGGGAAATGGGTTTATGTTATATCAATTATTGGGCTAACTGTGACGGTTTTTTTAATTGTGATCTCAATTTATGATTACATCTCGCTTTCAAGTTGGAATGATGTTCCGTCTGGTGGCGGAGTTGGTTATTTGATAGCTATTGCATTTGGATACATTATTTTTGGAGCAGGTGTTTTTTTCTTTTTCCCATTTTTTTATTTGTTTAAATTCTCTTCAAATCTTAAAATAGCTTTCAGAGACGATGATTCTGATGCATTAGATAATTCTTTTAGATATTTAAAATTACATTATATGTCGATTGGAATTTTAATGTTATTGCCTATATTATATTTTTTAGGAATTAGAATCTTTTAATAATATTTTCATTTTATAAAAATGCCTAAAGAACTTTTACTTCAAGTTACACCAGAAATTGCTGCAAACGAATCATTGCTAAAAGACCATTTGTCTAAGCAGATTAAAGTTTCTGCTCAAGAAATTCAGCACGTTTCAATTTTAAAACGCTCTATTGATGCACGTCAAAAAGCGATTAAAATTAATTTGAAGGTTCTTATTTATTTGAAAGGCGAACCTTTTAAGGAAACTAAAATTGAGCTACCTATATATAAGGATGTTTCCAATGCACAAGAAGTTATTGTTGTTGGAGCTGGTCCCGCGGGGCTTTTTGCTGCTTTGCAATTGATTGAGTTGGGTTTAAAACCGATTGTACTGGAAAGAGGAAAAGACGTTCGAGGTCGTCGTCGTGACTTGAAAGCAATCAACCGTGAGCACATTGTAAACGAAGATTCGAATTACTGTTTCGGCGAAGGTGGAGCAGGAACATATTCTGATGGAAAATTGTATACGCGTTCTAAAAAACGTGGTGATGTAACTAGAATTTTAGAACTTTTAGTAGCTTTTGGAGCTTCCGAAGATATTTTGGTTGAAGCGCATCCGCATATTGGAACTAATAAATTGCCTAAAATTATTGAAGACATTAGAAATAAAATTAGGGAATTTGGCGGACAAGTTTTGTTTGAAACGCGAGTAGATGATATTCTAGTAAAAAATAATGAAGTTGAAGGAATCGTAACTCAAAACGGAGATAAAATTCACGCCAACAAGTTGATTTTGGCAACGGGACATTCGGCGCGTGATATTTTTGAATTATTAGACAAAAAGAAAATTTTAATAGAAGCAAAACCTTTTGCTTTGGGAGTTCGTGCAGAACATGCACAAGAATTAATCGACAGTATTCAATACAGCTGTGATTTCCGCGGAGAACATTTGCCTCCAGCACCTTATTCGATTGTAAAACAAGTTAACGGTCGCGGAATGTATTCGTTCTGTATGTGTCCGGGAGGTGTAATTGCGCCATGCGCGACAAGTCCAGGCGAAGTAGTTACAAACGGTTGGTCGCCATCAAAACGTGATCAGTCAACAGCCAATTCTGGAATTGTAGTTGAATTGAAATTAGAAGACTTTAAGCCTTTTGCCAAATTTGGTGCTTTGGCCGGAATGGAATTTCAAAAAAGCATTGAACAAAAAGCTTGGTATTTAGCAGGTGAAACGCAGAAAGTTCCAGCTCAGCGAATGATTGATTTTACTAAAAGCAAAGTCTCGGCAGATATTCCGAAAACGTCTTATGTTCCAGGAACCACTTCGGTTGAATTGGGACAGGTTTTTCCAGGTTTCCTAACACAGATTATGCGTCAGGGATTTCAGGATTTTGGCAAATCCATGCGAGGTTATTTAACAAATGAAGCCATTTTACATGCTCCAGAAAGCAGAACTTCATCACCAGTTAGAATTCCTAGAGATCCTATGACTTTAGAGCATTTGCAAATCAAAGGTTTATATCCTTGCGGAGAAGGCGCAGGTTATGCTGGCGGAATTATTTCGGCAGCAATTGACGGGGAAAAATGTGCCTTGATGATTGCGGAATCCTTGAAATAATTGACTTCAGGATTTTTGAGTAGTAAAAAGATTGTTATCTTAGTGGTTTGATTGTAATAGAATTTGCCCCAAAAGATGACAGTACAAGAAATAGAAACAAAATACGGATTTCATTTTCCTCTTTTATACAAACAGTTAGATGCCGATGGCATGCTGGATGTTGGAGAATATGGCCCAAATTGGTATACAGAAGTTTATCCAACTTTAAAAGATAATCCACCTTTGCTTTTGCATTCTTACGATTTTGAATCACTCAATTTAAAATCGGTTGCAGAGGAAATAGAAGAGCTTAGCGATCCAGAGGATTATCGAAATATAAATCCAGAATTTAAATTTATTCCGTTTGCTAAAAGTGGCGGTGGCGATCATTATTGTTTTTTTTTAAACGAAGAAAATAATGGCGATGTGCCGATTGTTTTCGTTTGGCATGATATGAACGAGGTTAATTATCTGGCAAAAAACCTTCAGGATTTTATCTTCAAAGTTTTATTGATTGATATGTCGAAACAAGATGTGTACAACGAACTTACTGATGAGGAGTTTAGAAACGATATCAAGTCGGTATTTAAATCGCACAAAAAATATCTGACCGATCGCCAAAATAGTATTCTAGCAGAAATTTTAGAACGGGACATTATTGATTATGAAATACATGTTTCTCCCAAAATAGTAGAATCGGCAAGAGGATTGTTGACGGATTACGAATTAGAATCCATTGTCAATGAAGTGATTCCTTTTGATAAAATGAACCAGAGTTTTAAATATTCAAACGATTAGTTTTTAAACAAGATATTTTTATGAGTTTTTTCTCCAATTTATTTAATAGAAATAACGATCCAAAATCGATCATTTCTTTTGATGTTGTCGATCCCATTTATTCGTATTTATATAATCAAGAATCTAGCCTTGAATTTAAAGTAAAAGGAATTAAAGAAGATGTTATTGTAAATTTATTTTTCTTTCCAAGTTCTTTCGATCATAAAGAAGGAAAAGAAGAAATTAAAAAAGCAGGTTTCAATAATTCGTATGAAGTTCTAAATGAACTTTATAAAAAAATGAATATTGGTGTTCTTTCTGATGAAGCCATACAAGAAGGTTTAGAATATGATTTTATACATATTCAGTTTTATTCGGAGCCAACCGCAGAGGAGAAAAAGTTTTTTAAACGATCCATAAAAAACTTTGTAATCTTTTTTTGCTGTACCAATAGTTTAGAAGTAAACGATTTTAAAATATTGTATTCAGGAAGACATTTCTTCGATTATACAAAGGGATTGTTAGAAAGTGAACTCTTGGATGTAAATAATCCGAAGAATGAAAGTGAAGCAATTGGAATTAAAGATTTTAAATTGGTTTTACAGGGAATCTGCCAATATTTGAATATTGAAATTCCAGAAACTGTCGAACTTCCTTCGTCTGAAAATCTAGTAGAAAGTGAAGAAGCTACTCTAGAAGCTTTTGAAGAATTTATAAAATTAGTTTCGAGAGGGGATATCGAAGAAAAAGATCTTAAAAAACAATCGAAAAAACTTTTTAAAGATTTAAAAGAAGAGACAAAAGACTATTATGAAAAAGTCGAAGCTCATTTTGATTTCTTCGAAAGCATAGATACCTGGAACAGCGACTGGAAATTTGATCCCGAAGATGCTGAATATTTTATTTCTGAAATGATAGGTGAAGATTTAAATTTCGAATATCCGGAAGAAACGTATAGTCATGATTTGTTTCCTTACATTCAATCGGCATTAGAAAAACACAATCTCGAATTAATGACTTATGATACGCACGGAGATAATTATTTGTTTTTTGTTGCGAATAAAAATGAAGTAGAAAGAATTTTAGAATTGTCTGAACTGACAAAAATTGAAGTTACACAGTTGTAAAATATAGCCCCGAATTCAAGAATCGTTTGTAATTAAAATTCGAGAATTAATTCATCTATTCGCTTCGGTCGGGTCGTGGCGAAAAAAATTAAGGGATTAAAATAATCTTTCCTGTACTTTTTCTGCTTTCTAAGAAATCGTGCGCCAATTTTCCTTCGGATAATTTGAAAGAAGTAGGTTCCGAAAGGTTGATCTTTCCTTCAGTGATCCAATCGAATAATTGAGTTGCACGCTTAATTCGTTCTTCTTTAGAGTTTAAAAAACTCCATAAGTCGCCTCCAGTTAAAGTTTTAGAGCCGTCCATAAGCATTCTTGGATCTACTGGAGCTGGATCACCGCCCGCCATTCCGAAGAAAACGACCTGCCCGCATTCTTTAGTAACTTCAAAACTATCCATTAAAGTACTTCCTATGCTATCATAAACTGCATCAACACCATTTGGAACAACTTTAAAAACTTCTGATTTCCAATCTTCATTATAAAGAAAAACGTGATCTGCACCTTGTTCAAATCCGATTTTTGCTTTTTCAGCAGATGAGGTTAAACCAATAACAGTTGCACCAAGAAGTTTGCTGATTTGAGTTAATATCTGTCCAACTCCGCCTGCAACAGCATGTATTAAAACGATTTCTCCATTTTGTGTTTTGTGGCTGTCTGTTGCCAGATAATGGGCTGTTAAACCTTGAAGCAGAACAGAAGCTGCCGTTTCAAAAGAAATATTTTCAGATAAGGGAATGATGTGATTTACATTTACAGCAACCAATTCTGCGTTAGCAAAAGGGGCATCGGCGAAAGCCACACGGTCACCAGTTTTGTATTCTGGATGATTATTGGCATCGACTACAATTCCGGCGCCTTCATAGCCAGCAATAAATGGTGGATTTCCTTTTAAATGATAATTTCCTTTTCGACGGTAAACATCAGCAAAATTCAGTCCGATGGCCTTCATCTCGACTAATATTTCGTCTTGTTTTAATTGCGGATTAGGAATGTCGATATATTCTAAAACATCTGAATCTCCAAAAGTAGAGAAGGTAAGTGCTTTCATTTTGAATTGATTTAAGAGTGTAAAGTTCGGGAAAAATTTAAAAGAAAAAGCCTCAAAATAATTGAGGCTTATATTTTTTTGCACTCCCGATTGCTATCGGGATAAAAGGATTATTAAGATTTTAAACAAAAAAAATAATCTGTGGAAATCTTTTTAATCTGTGGCTAAAATAAAACGAATTATATTTTAGGAAACTTCATATCATTAAAAGTACTTTTTTGTTTGGCTAAAGCTTCAATGTCTTGCCATTTTCTAGGAGAATCTGCAGACAGGTTTTCGTACGAATCTTTAAGCATTAAAATATCATCTTCGATACGAACGCCAATATTCCACCATTTTTTATCGCATTTGCTGTTTGCTGGAATATAAATTCCAGGTTCAACAGTAAGAATCATGTTTTCTTTTATAAGAGTCTGTGGTCCGTTATAGGTTCCTTTGTCATGAACATCTAAACCAAGAAAGTGGGAACAGCCATGAGGATAATATAATCTTACATCTTTTGGATCTGTAATAATTCCTAATTTAATCAAACCTTTGGCTATGACGTCTTTTGCGGTTTCGTTTAAAGCTACTAGTGGAGTTCCTTCTTTGCAGATTTTAAAAACAGCTTCTTGTGCATCATATACAATCTGATAAATTGCTTTTTGTTCTTCAGTAAATTTTCCGTTTGCCGGAATTGTTCTGGTAACGTCTGCAGAATAACCGTGGTATTCAGATCCAACATCCATTAATAATAATTGATTGTCGATTTTTGTAGCGTTGTTTTCCCAGTAATGCAAAATGCATCCGTTTGCTCCGGCTCCTATAATTGGGCCATAGCCTTCCCCTTCAGCACCATAATGTTTATGAATGTAAGCGTGAATTCCATCGGCTTCATTTTCACTCATATCTGGACCTACAGCCTTCATAACTTCGTTGTGTGCAATACACGAAAGTTTTACCGTTTTGCGCATCAAGACAAGTTCTTCTGGTGTTTTTATTTCGCGAAGAGAACTGGTAATTTTAGAGAATAAATTTTTTGAATCTTCATTTGCTTGCGTAATTCCTGCTTTAGATTTAAATGATTTCAGCAATACGTATAAATTGTCAGGATGATCGCTTTCTTTTGCATCTGTAGGGAATTCATCGTAAATAACTTTATCGAATTTGGAGAAATCAATGGCAAACGCGTTAAAATCTTTTCCATTATAAACAGTTGTAAATCCAAGCTTTGATTTTGCGCCTTCAATTCCTAGACGTCTTCCTGTCCACATTTCGCGAGTTGCATTTTTTTCTCTCACAAAAAGAACTTCATTGTATTTTTCGGTTCCTTGTGGCTCTTTAAAAATTAATAGGACGGCATCTGGTTCTTTGTATCCCGATAAATAATACATGTCGGGGTTTGCGTGGTAATTGTAATCGATGTCTCTAGAAAAGACTCTTTCGGGATAAGAAAAAACAACTGCGACAGAATTAGCAGGCATTAAAGCTCTGAAAGCTTCACGTCGTCCTTGATGGAATTCTTTTGTTAGATAATCGGTTGGAAGATTTTCTTGCGATTGAACAAATGAAGTGGTCAACGCAAAAACAAACAAGAATAGGAAATGTTTCATTTTTTGGTTTTTTATTGATGATTTTTGGTCTTTTGATTGATGCAAATTACAAAAAAAATAGTGTCACTTGTTTTATTTTAAACATCTGAGCTGTAAAACTTTAAATAAATTGTAGTAACTTAGAGACAAAAAAGAATGGCTTCGGGTTAAATTTAAACTTGATAAAAGCTGTAACTGGGCACGAATATTGAGAATAGGATTTTATAGAATTATTTTAGTTCAAAAAACAAAACAAATTATAAATCTTAAAAAAACATTTTTATGAAAAAATACACATTTGCAGTCCTTTCAGTTTTAACTCTATTATTTGCTTCTTGTAAGGCATCAAAAACAGATAAAAGTGCCGATGATTTATTTGGTACAACTTGGGAATTAGAATATATTTCTGGACCAAGAATTGCTTTTGAAGGGCTGTATCCAAACAAAAAACCACAGCTTACCTTCGATCAAAAAGAAACTAAAGTATATGGGAATAACGGATGTAATGGTTATAGTGCATCTTATACTTTAAAAGGAAAGTCTTTGACTTTTGGAGAAGAGGGGCCAACTACAATGATGTTTTGTGAAGGAGGAGGAGAACAACAATTTTTAAAACAAATTAGGCTAATTACAAGCTATTCTATTGATAAAGATGGAAAATTAAATTTAATTCAAGGCGATGTCCCAATGATGAGATTTAAAAAAGTAGCAAAGCAATAGTTTAAAAATAAGTATAGAAAAAGTGAAATGAAGTCAATCATTTCACTTTTTTGTTTTTATGGCCTAACAAATCTTGATTTAATTGCTCAATATTTTTACTGATAATATTTTTATCAGCAGTAGTTTTGGCTAGATTTCTTGCTTTCTCAAAATGTTCTAATGCTTTTTTTGTGTCAGTTTCAGCATATAAATTTCCGAGTAAGGAATAATAAAAATGATTATCGGTTAGATTTAGTTTTTCAGCTTCTTTGATTGCTTCTGCTTTTCCTTTGATTTTGGCCAACGCGTAAGTTCTATTTAAGGCTACAATTGGCGAATATTCTAAAATAATCAGATTGTTGTAGAGTTCCAGAATATTTTCCCATTTTTCTGAGGTTTCTGTTTTTATAGTGTGCCAATAGGCAATTCCAGCTTCTAAGTGGTATTTTGAAAGTGTATTTCCGGTAGAGGACTGGCTCAAAAAATAGGTTCCTTTGTCAATTAATTCATTATTCCATAGGGATTGATCTTGATCTTCGTATAAAATAATTTCACCATTAAAACCAGTTCGCGCATCAAATCTTGAAGAATGAAAACACATCAGTGCCATTAACGCATTGGTTTGCGGCAGATTTGTGCTTTTATTTTGAATTAATAAGTAAGTGAGACGCATTGCTTCCGTACAAAGGTCTTTTCGTAAAGTAGTATTTTGCGAAATAGAATAGTAACCTTCAGAATAAAGCAGATAAATAGTTTTGAGAACCGTTTGTATTCTGTCTATTACTTCAGAATTGCTCGGATGCTGAATTTTTATGTTTTCTTCTTTAAGTTTTTCTTTGGCGCGATTAATTCTTTTATAAATGACTTCTTTATTAGATAAAAAAGCATCAGAGATTTCGCTTACTCCAAAACCGCATAATAAATTTAAGGCAAGGGCAATTTGAGCTTCTTCAGAATTGCAAGGATTGCAAACCGTAAATATCATCGCAAGCTGGCTGTCGGCAATATTTTGATCTGATAAATCAATGTCGATTTCAGGATTGTTTAATGGCGTATTGTGTTTTATTTCAGAAACTATTTTGGTTTCAAAAACGTTATTTCTTTTCAAATAGTTCTTGGTTTTGTTTTTGGCAACGGTATATAGCCAAGCGGTTGGGTTTTCTGGAATTCCTTTAATTGCCCAAGTTTCAGAAGCAGTCAAAAAAGTGTCGCTTACAATATCTTCGGCAATTTCGATATGATGAATGCCAAATAAACTGCAGAGAACCGAAACTATTTTTTGATATTCAGTTCGAAATAAATTGGGTATTAGTTCTTTGTGTTCCATGTTTTTAAGAAAAAAATGCCTAAGTAAAGATACAAAGGCATTTTTATATGTTGGTTTAAAATCTAAACGGCCATTCTAATTTCGACATTTCCTCCAAAATTTAAAACGGGACAGCCTTGCGCAATTTCGGCTGCTTCATCATAATCTTTGGCTTTGATGATGATTAAACCGCCAATTGATTCTTTAATTTCAACAAATGGGCCGTCGGTAATTCCTTTATTCGAATTTACAAGTTTTCCTTGTCCGTCCCAGCGCTGTAAAGGTCTTGCCAATTTATCTTGTGCCGCCAGACTGCCAAACCAGTTTTGCCATTGCTGTAAATGCTGCTGCAATTCTTCTGGAGACGGCTGGGTTTCTTTTGTTTTAAAATCTCTTCTGAAAATCAATAAAAACTCATTCATTTTTTTATGTTTTATAAGTGGTCAATTTTTTTAGCTTTATAAAGTTACTCGTTTTTAGAAAACAACCTAATTGGTTTATTATCCAAATTGACCTACTCTGTAAGTTCCAGGAGTATTAGCAAAAGCAATATTTATACGGTTCCAAGTGTTAATTGTTGCAATAGCAAGTGTAAGGTCAATTAATTCTTCTTCCGTAAATTCAGATTTCGCCATCTCATAAATTTCGTCAGGAACGTCACAAGCATTTACAGCTTCAGCATAAGCTAGGGCAACTCTTTCGCGTTTTGTGTAATAAGGAGTTTCTTTCCATGCACTCAATCCAAATAAACGCTGTGTAGTTTCGCCATTAGCTAAGGCTTCTTTTGAGTGCATATCTAGACAATAAGCACAGTTGTTAATTTGAGATATTCTGAAATCTATCAATTCGATTAAAGATCTTTCAATTGTTGATTTTTTCAAATAACCGGTAATTCCAAATAAAGTGCTTATTGCTTTTTGACCTTTTTCGAATACATTAATTCTAGTTTCCATGATATATAATTTTTAATTGTTTATACCCTAATGACAACTGAACTTTCAGAATTGGACAAAAAAGATGAAAAAAAAATAAAAAGTTTCAATTTAATAATAAGGCCTTTGTTTATAAAGGTTTAGTTAAATAAAAAAACCGCCCATTTTTGTGGACGGTTTGGAAATAGCAAGGTTTATTAATCTTATTTCTTTTTGAGCTTGTCTTTAAAAACCTTTTCAAATTTTTCTAGTTTCGGCTGAATGACCATTTTGCAATACGGCTGATTTTTATTGTTTGCATAATAGTTTTGATGATAATCTTCGGCTTTATAAAAAACTTTAAAAGGCTCTACTTTTGTCACAATGGGATTGCTGTAAACTTTTGCTTTGTTGAGGTCGGCAATAATGCTTTGTGCCGCTTTTTTCTGTTCTTCATTTTTGTAGAAAATAACAGAACGATATTGAGTTCCCACATCGGCTCCCTGACGATTTAAAGTTGTCGGATCGTGAACAGTAAAAAATACTTTGAAGATTTCGTTAATATCAGTTACGTTTTTGTCGTAAGTAATCTGTACTACTTCGGCATGACCAGTTTGTCCTGTGCAAACTTCTTCATAAGTCGGATTTGCGACTTTTCCTCCTGAAAATCCAGACACAACAGATTTTACTCCGTCTAGCTGTTCGTAAACTGCTTCAACGCACCAGTAACAGCCTCCGCCTAATGTAATGGTTTCCAGATTAGCTTTTTTATTTTGCGCAATGCCATTCAGCGAAAGCGCAAAAAAGCATATTAAAAGTATATTTCTCATTTGTAGATTATTTATTATCAGGAACAAAATCAAGAGCAATCGAGTTCATGCAGTAGCGTTTTCCTGTAGGAGCAGGGCCATCATCAAAGATGTGTCCTAAATGTCCGCCACAGCGTCCGCAAAGGGTTTCGATTCTTTCCATTCCAAGTGAGTTGTCTTCTTTAAAAACAATGCTTTTTTTATTTTCCTGTTCAAAAAAACTTGGCCATCCGCAGCTGCTTGAAAATTTAGCAGTCGATCTAAAAAGCAAGTTGCCACAAGAAGCGCAGTAATAAGTTCCTTTTTCGTCAGTATTCCAATATTTTCCTGTAAAAGGCCTTTCAGTGTCAGCCTCACGCATTACAGCATAAACATCTTCCGGTAAAACCTTTTTCCATTCGGCATTGCTTACATTGAGTTTAGTTGTGTCGGTATTGGAGTAATAAGGATTTCCGGGTTTGCTTATTTTGTTTTCCATAATAACTGTTTTTGCAGATTGTTTTTTTGTGTTCTGTCCGCAGGCTTGTAAAATAAAGAGTGGCAGTAAAAAGCAAAGGCTGAAAATTAAATTTTTAGATTTCATAAGTTCTTGGTGCATTAATCTGTATATCAAAGATACGCTGAGAATTAGCTTCAAAATACAGTCATGGTTATTATTGAGATTTTTTTAAGTGTGTTTTAACTTTTTATTAGTTACGTAAAAGAAGACAATGTAGTTTTTATGTCTTAATTTTAACAGCTTTTAAAAATTTAGTATAAATTATAATATTGTAAATCAGTAAAATAGAAAATTGGTCAGAAGCTTACTTTTGGACAAGCTTAATTAGCATTTTTAAGCCATTTCTTTTTTCGTATTTTTGTTTGCTTAAGAAGCCTTATGACAGAAGAAAACGTAATACTAGTTAATCAAAACGATGAACAGATTGGCTTAATGCCAAAATTAGAAGCACATGAAAAAGCGCTATTGCACCGTGCCTTTTCGGTTTTTATTTTAAATAGTAAAAACGAAATTATGCTGCAACAACGTGCTCATCATAAATACCATTCTCCGTTGCTTTGGACAAACACTTGCTGCAGTCATCAGAGAGAGGGAGAAACAAACATCGAAGCGGGAAGCCGAAGATTGTTTGAGGAAATGGGGTTTAAAGCCGAATTGAAAGAGCTGTTTCACTTTATATACAAAGCACCTTTTGACAACGGTTTGACAGAGCATGAACTGGACCATGTTATGATTGGTTATTATAATGAGGAACCAAACATAAATCCAGACGAAGTAGAAGACTGGAAATGGATGAGTATTGAAGATGTTAAAGCAGATATTGAAAAACAACCCGAAATTTACACCGTATGGTTTAAGATAATTTTTGATGAATTTGATCATTATCTCGAAGACCATAAATTATAGCCAAACTAACCAAAAGCATAAATGAGAGTAACCATATCAAGAAAAGCACATTTTAATGCTGCACATCGACTGCATCGAAAGGATTGGTCATTTGAGAAAAACGATGCTGTTTTTGGAAAATGCAATAATCCTAACTTTCATGGTCATAATTATGGTTTAACAGTAAGTGTTACAGGAAAAATTGACCCCGAGACTGGTTTTGTTTTAGATGTGAAAGTATTAGCGGATATTATACGAGAAGAAGTAGAAATTCCGTTTGATCACAAAAATCTGAATTTGGATGTTCCTGAATTTGCAGATTTGAATCCGACCGCAGAGAATATTGCTGTTGTGATATGGAATAAAATTAGACAACGAATTCATGCCGACTTTGATATTGAAGTCGTGCTGAACGAAACGGAACGAAATTTTGTAACTTATAAAGGAGAATAAAAAATGTCATTAAAAATAGGAGATATAGTTCCGAATTTTACTGCGAAAGACAACAATGGTGAACTTTTTGAAAGCCAAAGCGTTTTAGGAAGAAAACCGCTGGTGATTTATTTTTACCCAAAAGATAATACGCCAGGATGTACAACCGAAGCTTGCAGTTTTCGGGATCAATACGAAGATTTTAAAGATTTAGGAGCTGAGGTAATTGGTATTAGCAGTGATAGTGTAAAATCACATCATAAATTTGCTGCTAAACACAAATTGCCTTTTATTTTGCTTTCTGATCAGGATAAAAGATTAAGAAAACTTTTTGGTGTACGCAATAACTTGTTCGGACTTCTGCCAGGACGCGTTACCTATATAATTGATAAAAATGGCTTGCTTATTTCGATATTTGACAGTGCAAATGCTGTAAAACATATACCGAAAGCCTTAGAAATCGTTCAAGAATTAGTATCGTAGATTACCAAAATAGTATCAAATTAGAATTAATTAAACAAATATATTAGCCTAAAAAACATGAGTCAAAATTTATACCCTTTGCAATTTGAACCGATTTTGAAAGAAAGAATCTGGGGAGGAGAAAAATTAAAAACAATTTTAAACAAACCAATCGTTTCTAAAATTACTGGCGAGAGCTGGGAATTATCTACTGTGCCAGGAGATGTAAGTGTGGTTGCAAATGGAGTTTTAAAAGGAAAATCGTTAATGGATTTGATTGATGAAACGCCAGATGCGATTTTAGGAACTAAAGTTTATGAAAGATTTGGAAAACAGTTTCCGTTACTTTTTAAATATCTTGATGCTAGGGAAGACCTTTCTATTCAAGTGCATCCAAATGATAAGTTGGCAAAAGAGCGTCATAATTCATTCGGAAAAACCGAAATGTGGTATGTAATGCAGGCAGATGCCGATGCTAGAATTATTGTAGGTTTTAAAGAAGATTCTAGTAAAGAAGAATACTTGAAACATTTACACGATAATACTTTAGTTTCTATCTTAGATGATGTGAAAGCAAAATCGGGAGATGTTTTTTTCTTAGAAACAGGAACAGTTCATGCAATTGGCGCGGGATTGGTTGTTGCAGAAATTCAACAGACATCTGATATTACGTATCGTTTATACGATTTTGATCGTGTAGACGCGCAAGGAAACAAAAGAGAGTTGCATGTGGATCTTGCATTAGATGCAATTAATTATAATAAGGTAGATACACAGAAAAAATACGAGACTAAAGCGAATACTTCAAATACAGTTGTAGACTGTCCTTATTTTACAACTAATTTTCTTCCGCTAGAAAATAAATTAGAAGTGGCTAAAAATGGTGAAACATTTACCGTTTATATGTGTATTGAAGGAAGCTTCGAAATCGAATATGACGGATTTAAGCATGCTTACATTAAAGGAGATACTGTCTTGGTTCCAGCTGCGATAAATGCATTTAACTTGAGCGGAAAAGCTTCAATTTTAGAAATTTACATTTCTTAGCATTAAATTTAAAGATAATATGTACTTTTGCAGACGCAAATTAAAATAATAAGAAAAATGGCAAACGTTAAGAATTTAAAGAAAGACATCAACTTCGTATTAGGAGATATTATTGAGGCAGTTTACTTGTTTGAGATGTCAACAACAGGAAATCCTACTCCAGAAACGAATGCTTTGGTCGATGAAGCTATCGCTGCATTCGATACTTTGATTACAAAAGTGAACGCAAAGAACGTTGAAAATAAAAAAGCACACTTCAAGCAAATTAATGTTGAATTAGAACAAGCTGCTAATCAATTGATTGAAAAAATCAACGCATTGTAAGCAAAAAAAAGTGTAAAAAAGTGCAAATTTATTTTGGGAAATTGAAAAACCGCTTTATATTTGCACCCGTAATGACGCCGATGTAGCTCAGCTGGCTAGAGCAGCTGATTTGTAATCAGCAGGTCGTGGGTTCGAGTCCCTCTATCGGCTCAACGGAAACCATCACAGAAATGTGGTGGTTTTTTTAATTATAGAGAGAGGTGTGAATTTTTTTTTTGGAATATTAAAAAACATTTATATCTTTGCACTCGCAAAATAGGCCGATGTAGCTCAGCTGGCTAGAGCAGCTGATTTGTAATCAGCAGGTCGTGGGTTCGAGTCCCTCTATCGGCTCAAAAACCATCACAGAAATGTGGTGGTTTTTTTTTATCCAAAACATACAAAATCCTAAAAAATAAATTCCAAATTCCAGTTTTTGATTACGGAAGTTTTTTCAAAGGTAAACCTCGGTTTTAGCCGCGGGAAACATATAGTGTAATAATCCCATAATGATGATATAATTGCATTCTAACAGTTGAAAACGTTAGGGAAGTGAAGTAGGTTTGCAGTAGGTTTGCAATTGATATTATTGTTGAATTTAAGCATAAAAAAAACGTCCTGATAATTCAGGACGTTTTCATTGTTGTTTTTATGTTTTATTCAGCTGGAGCTGGAGTTGTTGCGGCTGCTGGAGCATTTTGTTCTGCTTTTTTGACTTCAGCGACATACTTAGTTAATTTCTTTCCATAAAGCGATTGTGCTACTTTTGGCGTCATTGATTTTTGAATGGTATCAAGAAACTTTAAATTGATATCGTAAATCTCTGCTAAAGCAATATAAGGTGCTACTTCGTGGTCTTTATTGTTTATGGCAAAGTTTGTAGCGTATAAATATTTTCTTTTAATGTTGGACTGTTGTTTTGCGTCAATGCTGTCAATTGCTTTTTGGTCTTGTCTTTTTAAAGCTTTAAATTTTGCTTCAACCATAGATAAATTATCGTCTCTAAAACGCGTGTTTATTTTTTGGTATTCCTCATATAATTCCTGATTTTTTGAACCAGTAATTTTTGCACCAGCGATGAAGTTGTCTAAATTAGTATCGATATTTATATTTCCTGGCTCGGCAAAGAATAAAATGTTATTGTCTAATGAGTTTGTTACCCCTCGATCTAAATACAAATAAAGCATTTCTGGAGATTCTAATTTAATATCTCTTTCAAAAGCTGAGTTTCCATCAATTTTGATGCTGTCAATAGCAACAAGAGAAGTGTCGACAATTCTTTGGATATATAAAGTTCCGGTTTTTAAACCTTTAATGTTTCCTGTGATGTGTAGGTTATCAGCAGCTGATTCTTTTTTGCTGCAAGATGCTAATACTGCAAGAGTAACAAAAGCAATTAGTGTTTTTTTCATTAGTTTTTGAGATTTTGGTGCAAAATAAAGAAAATAGTTTAAATGTAAATAGAGCTGATGTTTTATTTTTATAAAAAAAATAAATCCCAATTTATTTCTAAATTGGGATTTTAAAGTAGTGCAGGAAAAGGTTTTACATCGACAAAATAAACGAAGTGCCATTTTCATGCGTATAAGTGTAATTGGAATCACAATCATTGTTTCCGTAATCTATGACTCCGTTTAAAATACCTCCTTGTACTTTTAATTGTCCTTTGGAGATAAATAAGCATGAATATTTTTTAATTAGTGGTTCTTTTACTGTTAAAGTAAGTGTTGCTCCATTTGATGCTATTACGGTATGTGTGCCATCTGTAATTTCATATACATTATCAGATAAAACAAAAGGAGTATCTACGCCTGCGGTTTGTTTAGTAGTGTAAATTCCTGAATTGGTATAAACCCCTCCTTGTAAGTCTGTTAATTTTCCATTAGTCACTTTTCTGGTCCATTGCGGTGTCGTAGGTACAGTTGTAGTGTTTGTATATTCAATAGTTCCTTCAAGTTTGATGTCTTTTATAGAGTAGTCAATTCTTTTAATTGTCATTTTGCTTCCAGTTTCTGTAATTGGCCCTGAAAGAGTTACTTCTAGTTTTCCTTTTCGAGTAAGATTATTTGCGTCTTTGCATCCTGCTGTTCCAAAATCAGCTAAAAAGACTTTAGGATAATCTCCTCCATTTGGTGTGCTAATGGTAATCGTAGCGCAAATTCCGGCTGGTGTTTCAGCAGCTTTTCCTGTAGTTGAGGTGCTTGTTGAAATTAAAAGACTGGTATTGAGGTCCATTTCGTTTGAGGCATCAATGGCAACTGATGCTCCAACGCTGGTCAAATCTGTTGAGACGGCTGGGTCGTTATTGTCACTTGAACAAGAAACATATAAAAGTGCTGTGGCACAAATGGTTGTTAGTAAGATAGCAGTTTTTTTCATAGGGTGTTTTTGTTTTGGGTTAGATTAATAAGGCAGTCAAATGTAATAAAAAAAATGAATTGCAATAAAGATCATTTAGTGGTAATCTATAGAGCTTTATAACGAATTTTTGAAGAAAAAATTATGGTCGAAGAGATGAGAAATAAAAAAAGCTGCCCAAACTGGGCAGCTTTTATAAGATAGCATCTAAATGCTTATTTGATCATTTCGAAACTTCTTTTTACGAAAGCAGTAAGCGCTTCGCCTTTTAATAGGTTTTGAGATAATTTAGCTAAATCTAAAGCTTGCTTAACTAAATGCTCTTGGTGCGTTTTGTCTTCTGTATTCAAGATGTTTGAAGCCAAATCAGAATTAGTGTTTACCACCAAATTATACATTTCTGGCATATTACCCATTCCGAACATTCCGCCACCGCCTGTCTGGCTCATTTCTTTCATTCTGCGCATAAATTCTGGCTGCGTAATAATGAATGGAGCTGCTTGAGAATCCATAGCTTCCAATTGTACACTATATGCTTTTGGAATGTAAGCTTCTAAAGAAGTTTTTAAAGCAGCTTTTTCGTCATCAGAAAGTTTAGAAATAGTGTTTTCTTCTTTTTTAATTAAGTTGTCAATGTGATCAGAGTCAACACGTACAAAAGTTAAACCGCTATTATCGTTTTCAATTTTTTGGATTAAATGCGAAATAATCGGAGAATCTAAAAGCAATACTTCGTAGCCTTTATCTTTTGCTGCCTCAATGTAAGAGTGCTGAGCATCTTTATTTCCAGCGTAAAGAACAACTAATTTGCCGTCTTTATCCGTTTGGTTTTCTTTTAATTTTTCTTTTAATTCCTCTAAAGTAAAGTATGTATCATCTACAGTTGGGTACAAAACAAATGCGCCTGCTTTTTCGTAGAATTTCTCTTCAGAAAGCATTCCGTATTCTAGAACGATTTTAATGTCGTTCCATTTTGCTTCAAAATCAGCACGGTTTTCATTAAATAAAGCTTTTAATTTATCAGCTACTTTACGAGTAATGTAGTTTGAGATTTTCTTAACAGCTCCATCTGCTTGTAAACCAGAACGAGAAACGTTTAATGGAATATCTGGAGAATCGATAACACCTTTTAACATTGTCAAGAATTCAGGAACAATTCCTTCTACGTTGTCAGTAACGTAAACTTGGTTTTGGTATAACTGAATTTTGTCTTTCTGGATTTGCATATCGTTACCCAATTTCGGGAAATACAAAATACCAGTTAAGTTAAAAGGATAATCTACATTTAAATGAATGTGGAATAAAGGCTCTTCAAACTGCATTGGATATAACTCTCTGTAGAAGTTTTTGTAATCTTCGTCAGACAATTCAGTAGGCTGTTTTGTCCAAGCTGGATTTGGGTTGTTAATGATATTGTCAGTTTCAACCGTTTCATTAACGTAATCTTCTGGAGCGTCTTCTGGTTTAGGAAGCGTTTCAGTTCTTGTTCCGAATTTAATCGGAATAGGCATGAACTTGTTATACTTATTTAATAAACCACTGATTTTAGAATCGTCTAAGAATTCTAAAGAATCTTCAGCGATATGAAGAATGATTTCTGTTCCGCGTGAAGTTTTGTCAGCTGGTTCTAAAGTAAATTCAGGACTTCCGTCGCATGTCCAATGTGCTGCTGGCTCATCTTTATACGATTTTGTAATGATTTCAACTTTTTCAGCTACCATAAAAGCAGAGTAGAAACCAAGACCAAAATGTCCGATAATTCCAGAATCTTTAGCAGAATCTTTGTATTTGTCTAAGAATTCTTCAGCGCCTGAAAAAGCAACTTGATTGATGTATTTTTCAACTTCATCAGCTGTCATACCCAAACCTTGATCGATAATGTGGATTTTTTTACCTTCTTTGTCCACTTTAACTTCAATGATCGGATTGCCATATTCTACTTTCGCTTCACCAATGCTGATAAGATGTTTTAATTTTAAAGTAGCATCAGTACCATTAGAAACAAGCTCGCGTAAGAAGATTTCATGGTCGCTGTATAAGAACTTTTTAATTAAAGGAAAAATGTTTTCTACTGAAACATTAATTTTACCTGTTGCCATATTTTTTAATTTTTGATTTAATTTGATGATTTTCATTCGTTCAAATAAAATACCAATTGTAATTTGGGTGACAAAATGTCGCAAATGTTAATTTTGAAAGAAAATAAATAGATTCTAAAACGAAAATTATCTTTATGAATCGTATATTTGTGGTACAATAATTGTTAAAAAGGCAAGTATTAATCTAAAAAAAATTGTACAAAATGAAGAAGAGTATTTTTATATGCTTGATTGCCGCTATGTTTTTTGCGTGTAAGTCAGCTTCGTCAACAGCTTCATCTTCTGAAGCTACTACGCTTTCAACAAAACTTGACAAATCGACTCAAGTAGCGTTAAAAGGGAATTGGGTACTTACCAATGTTTCTTACCCAGGTTCTGATTATATCAAAGTAAATTCATTTGATCTCGCAGATTCAAAATGTTTTATTGGAAGTACTTGGAGCTTTATTTCGAATAATAATAAAGGAACAATGGCTTTGACTTCGCCAAGTTGTACTGGATTTTCTTCGCCAATTGTATGGAGTATCAACAATCAAGGTTTGTTTGTATTGAAAATTCTTAATGCAGGCGAAAAAGCGAAGAAAGTAAGAGATGGCTATTTGCTTAAAGTTGCAGGTGTAACTGAAAGTTCTTTTCAGTTAATTGATAATATCAATGTTGGAGGTCAGGTAAAAGATGTAGTTTACCAATTTCAAAGAGCTAATTAATATTTTAAAGATATAAAAAATGAGAAAGATAACGGTTTTAGGTTTAAGTAGTTTAATGGTTATAGCTAGTTTTTTTACAAGCTGTGATTCAGTAAAAAACGCAAATAATACACAAAAAGGAGCCGGAATTGGTGTAGTTGCAGGTGGTGTTATTGGTGGTATTTTAGGAAATAATATCGGACGAGGCGGAAATGCTGCTTTAGGAGCTGCAATTGGAGCTGCTGTAGGTGGGGGAACTGGAGCTTTGATAGGAAATAAAATGGATAAGCAAGCTCGTGAAATTGATCAAGCTTTACCAGGTGCTTCTGTTGAAAGAGTGGGTGAAGGTATTCACTTAACATTAAACGAAAATGCTGTTCGTTTTGATACTAATAAATCTACTTTGACAGCTCAAGCAAAAGCTAATTTAGATAAGTTAGTTCCTGTATTTAATGATTATGGAGATACAGATATTCAAATTTTTGGTTACACAGATAATACTGGAAAACCAGAATATAACTTGACACTTTCTGGACAAAGAGCGGCTTCTGTGCAAGCTTATTTAGTTTCAAAAGGATTAAAATCAAGCCGTTTCAAAACTTCAGGTTTAGGAATTGCAGATCCAATTGCAACAAATGATACTCCAGAAGGAAGAGCTCAAAACCGTCGTGTTGAATTTTCAATTACAGCAAACGATAAAATGGTAAATGACGCTAAAGCAGAAGCTGGAAAATAGTTTCTAATAAAATAAATTATCAAAAAAGCTGTTTCAAATAATTGAAGCAGCTTTTTTTTGACTTTAGAAATTAAACATTGTAAATTTGACGACTCATATTACAACTCATGCTTGACATTCAAAATATATCTTTTTCGTACACCGAAAACCCCGTTATAAAAAACATCTCTTTTTCTATTGAAAAAGGCCAGAATATTGCAATTATTGGTGAGAGTGGCTGCGGAAAAAGTACGCTACTCAAGCTTATATATGGATTATACGATTTGGATGAGGGGAAGATTTTTTATGGCGACAAACCAATCTTGGGGCCAAAGTTCAATCTCATTCCAGGGATGCCTTATATGAAATATCTGGCACAGGATTTTGATTTGTCTCCATATGAAACGGTTGCAGAAAACGTAGGTAAGTTTCTTTCGAATGGTTTTGCAAACATGAAAAAGCTTCGTGTTCAGGAATTGTTAGAGATGGTAGAAATGGATCAGTTTGCAAATGTTAAGACCAAATTTCTAAGTGGCGGACAACAGCAAAGAGTGGCGCTGGTTAGGGTTTTGGCTTTAGAACCAGAAGTAATTTTGTTAGACGAGCCATTTAGTCAGATAGATGCTTTTAGAAAAAATGCTTTACGTCGTAATTTATTTCGTTATCTAAAACAAAAGGGAATTACGTGTATTATTGCAACACACGATAGTACAGATGCTTTGTCTTTTGCCGATCAGGCAATCGTGATGAGAAACGGAGAAGTTTTGGTAAAAGACGATCCTTCAAAAATATATGAAGATCCACAGGTTAAATATGTGGCATCTTTGTTTGGAGAAGTAAATGAAATTCCGACTCATTTATTATTGTCTTACGCAGACGAAACGCATAAAACATTGGTTTATCCGCATCAATTTAAAATGGTTTCGGAATCAAAGTTGATGGTAAAGATTAGAAGAACTTATTTTAGAGGAAGCCATTATTTGATCGAAACAGTTTATAAAAGACAGTTGATTTTCTTTGAAAGCGAAATAGATCTACCGCTTGAACAAGAAGTTTTTCTGGCTTTAAATTATTTATAAAATAAAACAAGAATATTTAATATTCCGTAGGAGTACTTCGTCGGTAGCAAAAAAAAAGATTATCATACATTGTGTCCTGTAGGGACACCTGTTTTTGCCAGAATAAATGTTTGTCTAATTAATCAAACGTTCCTACGGAACGTATATTTTTTCGATTCATAATCGGTTTCTACCAGTCAGACATTCCTACGGAATGTTTTTTAATAGAAATAATTTAGATAAAACCCGACAGATTTTCAAAACCTGTCGGGTTTACTTTTGGAATTAAAAAGGCATTAATTCTTTAAATATTTTTCTAAAAACTGATCTTGTTCCCAAAGCAGGTGCAAAATATTTTCTTTTGCTACATAACCGTGAGATTCTTTTGGCAGAATGACCATTCTTGCTGGCGCTCCTAATCCTTTTAATGCTTGAAAATAACGTTCTGTCTGCAAAGTAAAAGTTCCTGGATTATTGTCTGCTTCTCCATGAACTAACAAAATTGGCGTTTTCATTTTTTCAGCATTCATAAATGGAGACATTGCGTTGTAAACTTCTGGCGCTTCCCAATAATTTCTTTGTTCAGATTGAAACCCGAATGGAGTTAATGTTCTATTGTATGCGCCGCTTCTTGCAATTCCGCAGGCAAAAAGGTCCGAATGGGTTAATAAATTGGCAGTCATAAAAGCTCCGTAAGAATGTCCTCCAACAGCCACTTTTTTACGGTTAATATAGCCTAAAGCGTCTACTGCATCAATTGCTGCGGCTGCATTATCTACTAATTGCGAAATAAAATTGTCGTTTGGTTCGGTAGTTCCTTCCCCAATAATTGGAAAAGCAGCGTCATCTAAAACAACATACCCTTTTGTTACCCAATATACAAATGAACCATAATAGGGAAAAGTGAATTCGTTTGAATTTTGAGTCGATTGAGAAGCACTATTTCTATCTTTATATTCTGCTGGATATGCCCAGATCAATAGCGGCAATTTTTCTTTTTTAGTTTTATCATAACCAACAGGAAGATATAAAGTTCCCGAAAGCTCTAATCCGTCTTTACGTTTATATTTAATAACTTCTTTGCTAACATTTTTAATGCTTTCAAACGGATTTTTGAAATCAGTAACTTGTGTTAGGCTATTTTGTTTTTTAATATTTCTGAAATAGTAATTTGGGTATTCTGTTTTTGACTGAATCTGAACTAAAATTTTCCCAGACTTTAAATCTTCAATTTCTAAAATATCTTCTTTTTTATCTTTGTACGGAGAAGTGTAAATGCGTTTTGATTTTAAAGTTTCTAGATTGAATTCATCTACAAAAGGAAATTGTCCATTTTTAGTATAACCTTCGCCAATTCTATAAAGGTTGTTTTTTTCGATTGCTAAAACATATTTATTGTAAGTATTTTTTTTTGTTTCAAAAACTCCGGGATCAGAATAAACATCTTGCGAATTTCTATCCGTAATTAATTTTGGCTGTTGATTTGGGTTTGATGGATTAATCAAAAATGTTTTGGTGCTTCTGGTGTCATACCATTCTTCTGAAACAATCGCTAAATTGTCATTCCCCCATATAATGTCGCTAAAACGCTGGGGAGTTTTTGCTAATGAAGAAGCTTCTTTGTCAAAAGGCGCATCCCAAAGGAAAATTTCATCTCTAAAATTAACTTTATTTGCAGGATCTCCTTCGTCTAACGCTACCACATAAGATAAAGTTGCAGGTTTGTCGTTTCTCCAAGCCATTTCTCTTTTTCCTTTTCGAACAGCCATGAAACCTTTTGGCATAATTTCATTTAAAGGAACCTCGTTTACCGTTTTAATCTCTCTTCCGCTTAAATCGTAAACAACCGTTTTGGATGGAAATCTGTTTAACGGAACTACGTAAGAAAAAGGTTTTTGAATTGTTGTCAGCATAATGTACTGACCATCTGGAGAGATTCTTTCTCCGGCAAACATAGCGGCATCTTTGTATAAAACAGCATCTCCATTTAGTTTTACTTTATACAATTCAGAAGTTATGCAGTTTTCAAAATTAGCTTCGTCGTTTTTGTTTTTCAGCATATCGGGATATGTCCTGTTTTGAGATTTTTCTCCTGAAGTATTTGAAATAATCGGCCCAGTAGGCAGATCTTTTTTAGAATCTAAAAGTGGCGGTCTATTTTTAGGAAGCATTTTTACTAAGATGGTTTCACTGTCTAAAAACCAGTTGAACGGATTTCCAAGATTTGCATTTACTCTAGCCTCTGTGAGTTTTGTCGCTTGTGCACTTGCAACATCTAAAACCCAAAGTTCTACACCAGAATTTGTAGTGTGTGAGAATAGAATTTTTTTGTCGTTTGGTGACCAAAGAATGTTTGATATTTTCGGATTATCAGGGAGTCCTTTTACCTGAATTTCTTCCTTTCCGTTTATTTTTCTTAGTTTAAGATTGATTAAATATGTTACAGTACTTGAAATATTAGTAACCGGATTAATTCTCAAACCAGCTAAACGAACTTCATCTTGGTTTAAATCGTCGAGTGTTTTATAAGTATTGCGATACATTAAGAGCATGTTCTCTTTTTTTGTATCCATTGATACGGAAGGGGCTCTTTGATAGTCTGCCAAATCTAAAATAGATTTTGAAGGTTTTTGATAAGTTAGGTTCTCTTGTGCAAAAGAGAAAAAGCTTATATTTAAAAATAAAAACAGAGTAACCTTTAATTTCATAGTTTGAATTTTATGGGTTTGTAAAACGGTATTCAAATGTTTGTCTAAGATAGTTTTGTCTTGTTACATCTTGAGCCTGATTTTTAATTTTTTTCAATGTTTGCGTCCGAAAATTGCCTTTTCAAGAAGTAAATGATGATAAGTTAGCATATAATTAGAATATATTAAATTGCTAATAACGAAAAAAATAGTATTTTGTGTACGTATATTTTAAAGTATGCGTAAATTTGCAATCCAATTTTTTAATAAATAATAATAGATATATGTATCATTCAAAAATAGCTGGTTTAGGATATTATGTTCCTTCTAATGTGGTGACTAACGATGATTTGTCTAAGATAATGGATACCAATGATGAATGGATTCAGGAAAGAACCGGAATTCAGGAAAGAAGACACATTATCCGTGGAGAAGACACTACTACTTCAATGGGAGTAAAAGCAGCTAAAATTGCAATCGAGCGTTCTGGTGTTGCCAAAGAAGATATTGACTTTGTAGTTTTTGCTACATTAAGTCCAGATTATTATTTTCCAGGACCTGGAGTTTTGGTTCAAAGAGATTTAGGTTTAAGAACAGTTGGAGCATTAGATGTTAGAAATCAATGTTCTGGTTTTGTTTATGCAATTTCTGTTGCAGATCAATATATTAAAACCGGAATGTATAAGAATATTTTGGTTATTGGTTCTGAGGTTCACTCTACAGGATTAGACATGACAACTCGCGGACGTGGAGTTTCTGTAATTTTCGGAGATGGAGCAGGAGCTGCAGTTTTAAGCCGTGAAGAAGATTTAAGCAAAGGAATTTTATCTACGCATTTACACTCTGAAGGAGAGCATGCAGAAGAATTAGCTTTGCAAGCACCAGGAATGGGAGCGCGTTGGGTAACAGATATTATTGCAGATAATGATCCGAATGATGAAAGTTATTATCCATATATGAACGGACAATTTGTATTTAAAAATGCTGTAGTTCGTTTTGCTGAAGTAATCAATGAAGGATTGGAGGCAAATGGTCTTCAGGTTTCAGATATTGATATGTTGATTCCGCATCAAGCAAATTTGAGAATTTCGCAATTCATTCAAAATAAATTCAAATTGACAGACGACCAAGTTCACAACAATATTCAGAAATACGGAAACACAACAGCAGCATCTATTCCGATTGCTCTGACAGAAGCTTGGGAACAAGGGAAAATCAAATCTGGAGATACTGTAGTTTTAGCAGCCTTCGGAAGTGGATTTACTTGGGCAAGTGCTATTATTAAATGGTAAAATAATCATCTTACATTATATTTTTTTAAAACCTGCTTCTTATTGGGAGCAGGTTTTTTTATAAATTGCGTACTCAAACCAGACAGGTTTTAAAAAACGTATCTGGTTTCATTTGGAGAAAAACTATTGAAATCAAAATGAAAAAAAATCAACTAGAAATAGCTTGTTTTAACTATGAATCGGCATTAATTGCTCAAGCAAATGGCGCAGATAGAATTGAGCTATGTGAAAATATGAAACTGGGAGGAACTACTCCAAACTCTATTTTGGTAGTAAAAGTTCGCGAAAGTATAAATATAAAAATGCACGTTATTATAAGACCTCGAGGTGGTGATTTTGTTTATTCAGACGAAGAGCTTACCGAAATGAAACAAGATATCAAGCAATATAAAAAACTAGGTGTTGATGGTTTCGTTTTCGGGATTTTAAAAGAAAACGGAAAAGTAAATAAAAAGCAGAATAAGGAATTAGTGCATTTGGCGCATCCCTTATCTTGTACTTTTCACCGCGCTTTTGACGTAGTTAAAAATCCTGAAAAATCGCTCGAAGATGTAATCGACTGTGGCTTCAAAACCATTTTAACTTCAGGTCAAGGTGTAAATGTAGAAGAAGGGATTTTCGCTTTAGAAAGGCTTCAAGAACTAGCGGGAGACAGAATTGAAATTATGCCAGGAGGAGGTTTAAGATCTTCAAATATCAAACTGTTACAAGAAAAATTAGATCTTACTTTTTATCATTCTTCAGCAATCACAGATAATTCTGAAACTGCAAATCCAGAAGAAATAAAGGAATTGTGTAACTTTTTATAGTATAGAATAAAACAAAAAAAAGTCTGGAGGTGGCAATCTCCAGACTTTTTTTCTACAAGAAATTATTTAAAACTGTTTAAAAAATTTTCTCAGACAAGATTAGAACATGCCGCCCCCGCCTTTGTTAGTATTGTCGTCTCTTTGTTTACGCTGTAAATTTTTGATTTTTCCGCCTCCAAAGTTGTAAGTCAAACCAAAGTAAACTGTTTGGCTCTCCCATTTAAACTGACCTGCTTGAGGATAAGGATACATGGTGTCAAAAGCATATTTCATGGTATTGAAAACGTCATTGAAACGAACGCTCAAATTCATTTTGTTGTCCAATAAGGTGTAACGTGTACCGATATCCATTTTATACATTTCGTGGCTGTTATTTTGAAGCCCGTCTGTAGCACCTCTATAGAATCCAAAAGCTAAGAAACTTAAACGTTTGTTTACTTTAAAATTAGAGTTCATACGTCCGTTAAAAGCCGCAACTGTGATTTTTCTATCGATTGGATTACTTGTGTTTGTTGCAGGATCATATTGAAATACAATACCTTGCTGATTAATACTAGAGAAATCAATCGATGGTTGGATATCCCACCATTTTGTGATTTTATAATTGAAAGAAACTTCAAATCCGTAAGCTGTATTATGATCGTAGTTGGTAAAACTCATGATTTGTTTTTCCATGCTCGGATCTGCTGGATCAGGATATAAAATTCTGCTGATTTGGTCATTAATACTTCTAACAAAAACTCCAGTTGTAAAGCTTCCTTTTTCAAGAGTTTTAGTATAATTTACTTCTACTGAGTTGGTAAACTGAGGTCTTAATTCTGGGTTTCCTAATGAAGTTACCAATGGAGTTGCAAATTCACGAATAGGTTTTGTCTGTTCTAAACTCGGACGGTCTACACGTCTGCTGTAGCTTAACTGTAAAGTGTTTTTCTCATTTAAATTATACGTTAAATAGGCAGATGGATACAATGTAATATAATCATCATCAAATTTAGTCTGACCGTAATTTAAATTTGCCTGTACTTTATAGCTTTCAAAACGTGCACCCAATTGATAACTAAATTTTTTGTATTTCTGTCCAAATGTTACATAAGCAGAATAAATATCTGTATCATAAGTATAATGAGAGGTTTGGCTTGCTACAGGTAACAAAGGATTTCCAGTAATGTAATCGTTATCAGTTCTCGTGATCCTTGCTTCAGCTCCAGCTTCAAGGGTTGTTTTTTCGTTTAACGGATTAACGTAATCTACGTTTACAGTGCTTAATTTTCTGGTTCCTTGAAGAAAATCATTATAAACAATATCCGAAGCGCTATTGTCAATTTTGGTTGTTTTAGTGTCGAAAGAAGCATTTTGGGTTTCTTTATTATCACTATAATTTGCTTCAAAATCTAGAGTATGGCCTTCTTTTTTGAAAATGTGTTTGTATGCCAAATTGTATGTTCCAACTCTATCAGGTCCCCAATAACTTGATTTTTGAAAGATATTAGAAATATCAGAACCAGTTACATTATTGTAATCAATATCTGTATCTACAAAACCTTTTCCGTTAGATTTGTTTTGATTTGTGTAGATAGACAAAGTGTTGTGATCATCGATTAAATAATCCATTCCAATTTTGTATAAGTAGGAATCATTATCATTCAAAACAGCGATATTTTGAACTATATCTTGATCAAATCTTTGTATAAGTCCTGTGTTTTGGTAAGTTCCAAAGTTTTGTCCCACATTTCCAAAGAAATTTACTTTCCCGGTTTTGTAATTTAAATCTAAAGATTGGTTGTATTTTGCTGTTTTACCAAATGTAATACCACCGCTATAACTTCCGTTAAAACCAGTATTGGCATTTTTATGCAAGATGATGTTAATGATTCCAGACATTCCTTCTGGATTGTATTTTGCACTTGGGTTAGTAATCAATTCAATTTTCTTGATAGATGTTGATGGGATTTGTTTTAATAATTGGGCAGGGTCAATATTCGTTGGACGACCGTCAATTAATACACGAACATTATCATTTCCGCGAAGCGAAAGTTTTCCATCTTGATCTACATTTACAGAAGGAATATTGTTCATAATATCTGATGCCGAAGCCCCAGCCGTAGTTAAATCTTTACCAACAGTAACCACTTTTCTATCAATTTTTTGTTCGATAGTTGAACGCTCGCTAACAATGTTTACACCTTTAAGCTGTGTAGCTTCTTCTTCAAGCGAAACATTTAAAGTGGCATTTTTTTTGTTTTCGCTCAAAAGAACAGAACCGATGTATTTTCTAAATCCAATATATTGAATCTCGATTGTGTAACTTTTTAGAGCAATGTTTTTAAATGAAAAGTCTCCGTTATCATCTGTATTTACTCCAGAAACCACTTTTCCATTTTCTTTAAGCGAAACAGTTGCATAAGAAATTGGCGCATTGTTCGACTTTTCTGTAATTTTTCCAGTAATACTTCCAGTATTCTGGGCCTGTGCTGTTGCGATTATACCGAATAACGCAAACAGAAAGAATTTTAATTTCATGATTTTTTACTGATTATTTTTGATTTGATTGATGATGATTTCGTTTTGTTAGTTTTTCTTTTTTTTTGTGACTTTGAAAAAATTAAAGTCTCTATTAAGACTCTTTTACGGTTGATATGTTACAAGAAATTAAATAAAAAAGCATATTTTTTTTCTCATTGCCTGTTTTGTAAGAGATTACGGTTTTGATTTTTTGATAATTTTAACAATTAAAAAATGTACTTTTTTGTCAAATTGAAACTCTTTTTCTGAATTTAATATGTTTTTGATTTTCTCTAATTGATGAATAAGCAGTATCTTTGCTCACTTTAAAAATAAGTTTACATGTCATTATCACAAATTCTTACACCTTCTATACAAAAAGCAATACAAGCATTATTTGATGTTACTGTTGATAAAATCGAGTTTCAAACTACTAGAAAAGAGTTTGAAGGAGATATTACAATGGTCATTTTTCCGCTATTGAAATTGACTAAAAGCAATCCAGTTGAATTAGGAAATAAAATTGGAAATTATCTAGTTGAGAATGTTTCTGAAGTTGCCCGTTTTAATGTAGTTTCTGGTTTCTTGAATATTGTTATTTCAGACAGTTATTATGTAAATTTCTTTAACGGAATAAAAGATCAAAATCAATTTGGTTTTATAGCTCCAAACCCAGATGATAAAGCGGTAATGGTAGAATATTCATCTCCAAACACCAATAAACCTTTGCACTTAGGACATGTTCGTAACAATTTGTTAGGATATTCGGTTGCAGAAATTCTTAAAGCTTCTGGTAAAAAAGTATACAAAACACAAATTATCAACGATAGAGGAATTCATATCTGTAAATCGATGTTGGCTTGGGAGAAATTCGGAAACGGAGAAACTCCTGAAACTTCTGGTTTAAAAGGAGATAAATTAGTTGGTAAATATTATGTTGAGTTTGATAAAGCTTATAAAACGGAAATTAACGGTTTAATCGAAAATGGTAAAACTGAAGAAGAAGCCAAAAAACAAGCGCCAATTATCATTGAAGCACAAGAGATGCTTAAAAAATGGGAAGCTGGCGACGAAAAAGTGATTTCTCTTTGGAAAAAAATGAACGAATGGGTTTATGAAGGTTTTGCAACAACTTATACTAATCTTGGAGTTAATTTTGATAGATACTATTACGAAAGTAACACTTATCTTTTAGGTAAAGATGTTGTTCAGGTAGGTTTAGATAAAGGCGTTTTTGAAAAAGATCCAGATGGTTCTGTTTGGATTGACTTGACTGATGAAGGTTTAGATCGTAAAATTGTATTGCGTTCTGACGGAACAGCAGTTTATATGACACAAGATATCGGAACAGCAATTCAGCGTGTAAAAGATATGCCAGATGTTGGTGGAATGATTTATACAGTTGGAAACGAGCAAGATCATCACTTCAAGGTATTATTCTTAATCTTGAAGAAATTAGGGTTTGACTGGGCTTCAAACTTATATCACTTATCATACGGAATGGTTGATTTACCTTCTGGAAAAATGAAAAGCCGCGAAGGAACTGTTGTAGATGCAGATGATTTAATGCAGGATATGACTGATACGGCAAAACAAATCTCAGAAGATTTAGGAAAATTAGATAGCTATTCTGACGAAGAAAAAGCAAAATTGTACAAAACAATTGGTTTAGGAGCTTTGAAATATTACATTTTAAAAATAGATCCTAAAAAACGTATCTTATTCAATCCAGAAGAATCTGTTGATTTTGCTGGAAATACTGGTCCGTTTATTCAATATACATACGCAAGAATTCAGTCTATAATCCGTAAAGCAGATTTTGATTTTACGGCAAAAATTGAAATTGAAGAACTTCATGAAAAAGAAAAAGAATTGGTAAAACAAATCGAACTTTTCCCAGAAGTAATTCAGAACGCCGCTCAAAATCATAGTCCCGCATTAATTGCCAATTATACATACGATTTGGTAAAAGAATATAACTCTTTTTACCAATCAGTTCATATTTTAGGAGAGGTTGATTTAACAAAAAAAATATTTAGAGTTCAGCTTTCTCAAAAAGTAGCTGAGGTAATAAAATCTGCATTCCAATTATTAGGAATCGAAGTTCCAGAGAGAATGTAAGAATTAAATCTTAAGAAATTTTAAAGCCAATAGTTTTCGAACTATTGGCTTTTTCTGTTATTTTTTTGGCTTATCCGGTAATGCTTGCAGTTTAGTTCTGTATTAGTTTTGTATCAGATTTCATAATCTTTAATTACATCGTTATTAAGATATCTCCTAATATTCGTTTTTTAACTATTTTGAATTAGTAAGCTTTTAGTATAAATGATACAGGATTGAAACCATCTAGAGATAGGTGGTTTTTTTATTTTATTTACATAATTGTAAGTTTATTTTTATAATTAATTGTGTTAAATGAGTGTAAAATCTTGTTAAAATTAATTTAATTTTATAAGTTACGCCCCTTAATTCAAACAAACTATAATGAAAAGAAAATTTAAAGGATTTGCAATTCTTGTATTTTTGTTGACTGCTCAATTGTTTTTTGCGCAGGAAAAAACAATTTCAGGGATTGTATCAGATGGAAGTGGACCAATTCCAGGTGCAAATGTTGTTGTAAAAGGAACTAGCAATGGAGTTCAAACCGATTTTGATGGAAAATACAAGATTAAAGCAAAAACGGGTGAGGTTTTGGTTTTTTCTTACATGGGGATGAAAGACCAATCTATTACCGTTGGAAATTCATCTTCTGTAAATGTTAAAATGCAGGAAGGTGGAGAACAATTGGAGGAGGTTGTGGTTCAGGTGGCTTATGGGACACAAAAGAAGCAAGAAATTACAGGTGCCGTAACAAAAATTGATTCCAAACAGTTAGAAAATACTCAATCTTCAAATGCAGTTCAATCTCTAAGCGGAAAAGTAGCTGGTGTTCAAATCGCTGCTAATTCTGGACAGCCTGGAGATAAACCTCAAGTAAGATTTAGAGGAATTGGATCTATTTCATCATCTAATGAGCCATTATATGTAGTTGATGGCATACCATATAATGGAGATATTAATGCAATTGCTTCTCAAGATATTGAATCTATTAGTTTTTTAAAAGATGCGTCTTCAAATGCTCTTTATGGAAGCAGAGGAGCTAATGGAGTTATTATTATTACAACAAAAAAAGGAAAGAAAGGGCAACTGAATGTAACCTATGAAACTAAAATTGGAGTTAATTCAAGAGCAGTTCCAGAATACGACATGATTACTGATCCAGGAGAATATTATAAAGCTATTTATAATAGAATAAGAAATGGATTAATTTATCAAGGCCAAACGCCTACAAATGCATCGGTAATTGCAGCTCAAAATTTGATAAATGGAGATAGTTACTCTTTAGGATATAATAATTATAATGTTCCAGACAATCAGGTAATAGATCCTGCTACTGGAGAACTTAATTCAAATGCTAAATTATTATATCATGATAATTGGGCTAAAAATTTATTTAGAGATGCAGTAAGAACAGAACATTATCTAAGTCTTTCAGGAAGCACCGAGAAACTTAATACTTATTTATCTGTAGGATATCTTTCAGATAATGGATATACTATTAACTCTAATTTTAAACGTGCAACCGTTAGGGCAAATTTAGATTATACAATAAATAGTAAAGTTAAAGTTGGAGCCAATTTAAATTATGCTAATTCAGATCAAAATGCGCCAATATCGCAAGTTTCATCTACCACTTATAGCAATTTATTTTACTGGTCGAGAAATATTGCACCAATTTATACAATTTGGCAAAGAGATAATAATGGAAATTTTATTATGAATGCAGATGGCACAAAAGCTTATGAATTTAATAAATCTGGTGATAGACCTTACGGTTCTAATCTTAATCCTTATGCAACTACTTTGTTGAATACAAATTTAAATGAAGAAAATAAATTTGGAGCTCGAGGTTATGTTTCTATAGATTTTTTGAAAGATTTTAATTTTAGATATAATTTAGGTTATGATTTATTATCGGGTTATTATCTAAATACTGCCACAGGACTTGGAGGAGATGCAATGGGGGTTAATGGTAGAATTGGAACAGCTACAAAAACTGATTATACCATAACGAACCAACAATTATTATCTTGGAAAAAAACATTTGGAAATCATAGTTTAGATATTTTAGTAGGTCATGAGTCATCTGATTTTACATCAAAAATGTTAGCCGGGCAAAAAAATAATATTGTAATACCTGATTTAACTATTGTAAGCAATGCAACAGTATATAGCTATTTTGACGGGTATAATGATGTGTATAAAGTTGAAGGTTATTTTTCGAAATTTAATTACAACTACAAAAATAGGTACTTCATAAATGGTAGCTTCAGAAGAGATGGTTCATCTGTGTTTTCTCCTGAGAATAGATGGGGTAATTTCTACGGATTTGGAGGAGCATGGTCTGTTGCAAAGGAATCATTTTTTCCAAAATCTAAAGCGATTACTGATTTAAGAATTAAAGGAAGTTATGGAGAACAAGGAAATGATAATATCTATTATCCTTCAACCTCACAAATAAGTCACCGCTCTTATTTCGGAAGTTCAAGAAATTATTATGCATACCAGACTCAATATGAAATTGTACCAGATGCTGATGGAAATGCAAGTGTTCTAACTGTTTATCAAGGAAACAACAATATTAAATGGGAGAAATCTAAGAACTTAAATATTGGATTTGATATTCAGTTATTTGATAGGTTAAACATTGAAGCTGAATATTTTGAAAGAAATGTAAGTGATTTAATTTATAACCGTCCTAATTCGCCATCTACAGGAGTGTCTTTTATCACTGAGAATATTGGTGATATGTCGAATAAAGGAATAGAGATTAACTTAGGACTTGATATCGTAAAATCTGATAATGTTGATTTCAATATTTGGGCCAATGCAACACATTATAAAAACAAAGTTACCGCATTACCTAGTCCATTTACAAATGGTATTTTTAGATTTGAAGTTGGAGCTCCAGCATATTCTTATTATTTGAGAGAATTTGCAGCTGTCGATAAAACTAATGGAGACGCATTATGGTATATGGATCAGAAAGACGCTTCTGGAAATGTAATAGGTAAAGTAACTACCAATGTTTATGGAAATGCAACGCAATACCTAAGCAAAAAAGATGCGAATCCTGATGTTTATGGAGGATTTGGAACTATGGTAAGATATAAAAACATCACATTACAAGGAAGTTTTGCATACCAGTTTGGAGGATATATGTATGATGGACTCTATCAAACATCTATGTATTCAGGTTCAGATAATATTGGACAAAACTATCATAAAGATGTAAACAAAGCGTGGTCGATTGACAATCCAAATTCTGATATTCCAAGAATTGACCATGTTTCTACTCTTCAAATGGCAGCATCAGATTATTTCTTGATAAAATCTAATTATATCAGTTTACAAGACGTTTCACTATCATATGATTTTAAAAATAGTCAGCTTTTAGATCTTGGAATTCAATCAACAAAATTTAGTCTGATGGGGTCAAATTTAGCTTTATGGTCCGAAAGAAAAGGTATGGACCCTAGATTGAACAATTTAGGGGCAAGAACCAACAACGGACAATCTCTAAACGTATACGGAGTTATGAAATCTGTATCGTTTGGTTTAACTGTAAATTTTTAAAAAAAATGAAAAAAATAATAATATTATCACTGTCGTTGTTGATTTTTACAAGTTGTGAAAGCGAGTTTCTTGATACAACACCAGAATCAACTATTAATGATGAGCAATTAGCATCTTCTGCAGAAGCAAATGAAGCAATTATAAACGGAATTTATTCTGCTTTAAGATCTTATGGCTTATCTATAAATAATCATGAAGATTATGGACACAAATCTATTTTAGCTGCTACAGATTTAATGAGTAATGACATGCTTATGACAAAATCAAGCTGGTATAGTAATTTTTATAATTATCAAGCAAGACAGCAAACCAATAGCAGATCGAGATTAGCATGGAGTACATATTATCCGCAAATTAAAACTACAAATGTTGTATTGGCGGGAATTCCAGAAGGAGCTACAGATGATAAATTAAAAGCAATTAGAGGACAAGCATTAGCTTTAAGAGGTTACTTTTATTTTATGTTGGCTCGTATGTATGGTCCAACTTATATTGGAAATGAAAGTAAATTATGTGTACCTCTTTATACTGAAGTTGCTTTTGAAGGTAAAGCAAGGGCTACGGTCGCTGAAGTTTATACACAGATAGAAGCTGATTTAAATGAGTCTGTAGAATTACTTAAGGAATATAAGCGAAAAAATAATAATGCAGTTGATCAATCTGTTGCTCAAGCATTTTTAGCAGATGTTTATTTGGAAATGGGAAAATACTCTCAAGCAGCTGTTTTGGCAAATGCTGCGAGACAAAAATACCCATTGTTAACAGAGAACGAATGGATGCAAGGCTTTTATGATGTTACTAATAAAGATACAATGTGGGGAGCATCAATAACATCTGCGCAAAGTAGTTTTGTGGCAAGTTTTTTCTCTCATTTTGATAATACTAATGAATCCGGATATGCAGGGGGGTTAGGTATTTATAAAAATATCGACAAAAATTTATATAATTTAATTTCTAATACAGATTTTAGGAGAAATGCATTTGTGTCACCAACAGGTAATTCCACATACCCATCATTGCCAGCTTACGCTAATTTAAAATTTATTGATCCAACAATTGACGCAGGAGATTATATTTATTTAAGAGCAGCATCAATGTATTATATTGAAGCTGAAGCATACGCACGATCAGGAAACGAAGCATTGGCTAGGAAAACTTTATATGATATTACAGTTACTAGAGATCCAACATATGTATTGTCGACAAATACGGGGAATGCCTTAATAAATGAAATTATTCTTCAGAAGCGAATTGAATTATGGGGAGAAGGCTACGCTTGGTTTGATATGAAACGTTTAGGTGTAGCTCTTACAAGGGATTATGTAGGATCTAATCATCCTGCTTTTGGTAAATTTAATATTCCGGTTGGGGATAACAAATTTATCTTTCAGATTCCACAAGCAGAAATTGATGCCAATCCATTAATTGTACAAAATCCTTTATAATAAAATTGAAACCCAAAAAAGCCGGAAGTCTCAAAACTTCCGGCTTTTTTAATAACAACTAATTCTAATTACTTAACAAATTTGTCAATGATTTTATCTGTTTCTGCTTTTGCAGTATCTGGTTTCAAATCAAATAAAAGAGAGTAAAGCGCTTTTCTTTCAACTTTAGCTTCTAAGTTTAAATCTTGGTGTCTGTCAAAAAGAGTCTGCCATTTGTCACGAACATTTTTCCAAAGCGCGTTATTTTCTTTCCACCATTTTTGTGCAGCAATACATTTTACATCTGGAACTTTAGTGTAAACATCAAATCCTTTTTCTTGCGCTAACAAAACATCTTTTCCAGCATCGTCACGAACCAATTTGTCATTGTCTTGCTCATGGTTCCATCCTGTAGCAGTGATTTCATGAATGTTTCTTCTTTTTAATACATTGTAGTCGTTACGTTTTGTTTGCTCTCTTCTTGGAAGCGGTGCATCAGCAACGTTTGCCCAATAATCTTGCCCGTCAACGTGTACCCAAGTTGAAGAGCCTTCATATCTTGGACTATCATCTACTTGATATACTTTTTGAGTCCATTGTCCTTTAACCGCTTTTTTGTCTAGCTTTTTGTATTTCCAAGTATTGCCTTTATCAAAAGAGTATAAGTCTGTGTTTTCGTATAGCCAATCTTGTCTCCAGTGCTTGATAATCATATCATCACTTACAATAAGTAAATGTTGCATTACAATTTTGTTTGGAGTATCTTCTAAAAGTTCTACCCATTCTAATGCAGATTCATGTTTAGTCTCTGAAGGCTTATAAGTAAGAGTGTCTTTTGGATATGAAAATGTTTCTGTGAAATTAAACTTTACTTCGTAACAACCACACATTGATTTAATTGACTTAATGTCTTGTTGTTTTTTGTCCTGACTAAATCCAAGACTACATGTTAAAGCCAAAGCGGCTGACATAAAAAGGCTTTTTGAAATCATAACTTATTGTTTTGTTTTTAAATTTTTCGCAAATATATAAATTTAATTTAGAACAATTAAAAATAGTTATATATTTGCACCTGTTATTAAGACTGAATAAAAATAATGAAAATTAAAATTACTCTTTTTGCTGGCCTTCTTTTTTGTACTTATTCTTTTGCGCAGCAAAAAGATTCCATTAAGTCGGCAGAAAAATTGTCTGAAGTAGTTGTTACAGGACAGCTTGAGCCACAATCTATTAAGAAATCGGTGTTTAATGTACGTGTAATTACTAAAGAAAATATAAAACAATTAGCGGCAAATAATTTAGCAGATGTTTTAAACCAGTATTTGAATATTACCGTAACCTCAAATGGGGATGATGGACGTTCAAAGGTTTCAATGTTTGGATTAGATTCGCAGTACTTTAAAATTTTAGTAGATAATATACCATTAGTAAGCGATACAGGAATGGGAACCAATGTTGATTTAACTCAGGTAAATCTGGATGATGTAGAAAGAATCGAAATCATTGAAGGTTCAATGGGAGTAACACATGGAGCAAATGCTGTAACTGGTGTTTTAAATATTATTACCAAAAAAGGAGGGGGATATAAATGGCAGATTGGTGCAACTTTGCAGGAAGAAACAGTTGGTAAAGAGTTTGCTTTTTTTGATAAAGGCCGTCATATACAATCGGCTAAAATTGGTTACAATTTTAATGAAAACTGGTTTGTCAACATAGGAGGGAATCGTAATGCAATGGCGGGCTATTATGATAATAAACAAGGAAAAGATTATGATGTTAATGATGGATTAAGAGGATATGCGCAACTTCCTAAAGAGCAATTGGTAGGAAATGCAATTTTGGGTTATCAGAAAGATGCGTTTAGAATTTTTTATAAATTCGATTATTATGGGGAAGATGTTCATTATTATAATCCACTTGTAAACATTCAAGACAATTATCCATTTGCAGACACTTACTATTCTAGGGATAAAAGATACATTACTAATCGTTATTACCATCATTTAAATGCCAGCGGAAATCTTTTCTCAAAATTAAAATATAATGTTTCGGTTTCTCAACAGAAACAAGAGCGTGATTTGGAAAATTTCGTTTATCATATAAATACAAAAGAAGAAGTTGATAACAAAAGAGATACTTACCAGTCAAAAGAAGTATTTTATTCGACAGGTACACTAAGTAATTTTTTCGATAATAAAAAAATCGATTTTCAACTTGGGTATGAAATTACCAATGAAAATGGATTTTATGATTCATCAGTTGGAGCATTTAGAGATGACAATCAAGTAGGGCAAGATATCAGAAAAAGATTAGAAAACTATGATGTTTACTCTGTTGCTGAAATAGGCGTAAGTGATAAATTCTCTATTCGTCCAGGACTTCGATTTTCATTTCAGACTGCCTTCGAAAATCAATATGCAAGTTCACTGGGTTTAAGATATCTTTTTGATAAGGGACTAGAAGCAAGAGCTTCTTTAGGTAAATCTTACCGTACCCCAAATTTCGATGAACTTTATACTTATTTCGTTGATTCTAATCATAATATGCAGGGAAACCCAGATTTAATTCCTGAAAACAGTACTTCTTATGAGGTAAGTTTTAAGAGAGCTTGCACTTTTTATTCAGGAGCTCAGATTGCGAATAACCTAGCAGTTACTTATTTAGATGTTGACGACAGAATTGATATGGTTGTGACTCAGGTAGTGCCCACTTGGAATTACAAGTATGTTAACATTAACAAATACAAAATGTGGAATATTTCGACAGTAGAACAGTACACCTATAAAAATTGGAATGTAATGTTGGGAGCCGCTGTGGTTGGAATTTCTAGAAAGCTTGATTTAGCCGCCCAAAACCTTGTGTCTGATGATAAGTTCTTCTATTCACTGAGATTAAATTCAAGTATCTCTTATAATATTCCTAAATGGAATACTTTGTTGGCGGTTTTCTATAAGTATAATGGACAGCAACAGCAATACGTTGCAGGGACAGGAACTGATGGAAAGGCAGGTTTCTTTTTAAGTACACTAGAACCTTACAGCTGGATGGATGCCTCAATTCGAAAATCATTCTTTAAAAATCAATTTGAAGTTACTGTTGGGGCCAGAAACATTTTTGATGTTACTAATCTGCAATCTGTACAAAACGGAGGTGGTGGCGATGCTTCTGGCGGTGCTCATGGCGGAGGCACAAGCTCCGATATGATGTTGGGTTATGGCCGATCATACTTTTTAAAACTCTCGTATAATCTAAATTTTAATTAATAAATCAATACCATGAAAAAGAACTTTATTCTAATACTATCTTTTGTTCTGCTTGCCATTGGGGCTTGTAGTAGCGATGATGAAGTGGCGCAGGCTAACGTAGTGGCTTTTGCATCAACGTCATTAAATTTGTCAGCGGAAACAACTCCGATCGAAATTAAATTTGCTTCTCCAACTGTATCAGCTGGATCTGTAACTTTAACATATACTGAAACTGCTGTTGTGGCTGGTACAGATTATAGCACAACCCCAGCAATTGCCGCAAGTAAAGTAATTGTTCCTTTCGAAAAAGGTGTTTCTTCAGTAACCTTTACTTTTAAGAAATTAAAAGAAGCTATAGAAGGTGAAGTGAAAAATGTAGTTTTTACTATCAGTAGCGCAAGTATTAATGCTGTAATTGCTGAAAACAAATCAATTCAAGTAAACTTTAACGAGACAGCTTCTTTAGGAAGCGCATTGGCTCCAGAAGTTGGAGGTCCTACAGAACCGAATCAGGTTTTTATTGATTTGAGTAGTGGAAAAATGACTGCTGTTCCTAGGGTTTCTTGGGATTTAGGATTTTACTCTGGAACAGATTTTAGAGTTATAATAAATCATACTGTGAAAATGTCTGCTAAACAAACAACTAGTACAAATATTGATGAAGTTCAGGAAGAAGATGCAACTATGATTTTCAATCAAGGATCTGGTAGTATAACGCAAGTAGATGATCCAGCAGGAGATATTACTAAAACTACTATTGCGGCTATCTCGGCAACTGATAGTGAAAATAAAGTTTATTTGATCAATATGGGAAGTAACCCAGGAGCTACTAAACCAGAAACAGGAAATGAAGGTACTGCTAACGGTCCTTCTAGAGGATGGAAAAAAGTTAGAATTTTAAGAAGCGGAAATGATTATAAAGTACAATACGCAGACATCGCTGCTACGACTCATAATGAAATTACTATTACTAAAAACGCGGCTTACAACTTTACATTCTTAAGTTTATTAGACAAGAAAACAGTTAGTGTTGAGCCTCAGAAAGCACAATGGGATATCAGTTTTACAAGTTTCACTAATACAACTTCATTCGGAGCAGGTTTAGTTCCTTATAATTTTGCTGACTTTGTTTTAAATAATGTTAAAGGTGGAGCAAAAGCTTATCAAGTACTTACATCAGCTTTTACATACGATGCTTTCACATTAGCAAACGTTGACAACGCTAAATTTACAGAGGATCAAAGAAATATTGGTTCAAACTGGAGAGGAACTGTGTCAGGAACAGATGCAAATGGTAATCCAGTTTCTGGATTTAATGCTAGATCAGATCGTTTCTTTGTTGTTAAAGATCCAGCAGGAAATCTTTACAAAGTGAGATTTACTGCAGGTGTTAATGCAGCTGGTGAAAGAGGTTACCCAACTTTCCAGTACGCTATCTTGAAATAAATTCATAAATGAAAAAATCTAAAGATTATAAAGAATATTTCATTTTAACTTAAATGCTTCGGCATCAAAATTTAGTTAATCATTAGCTTTGTTTTTTTTATTTTTTTTTGATTCAAGAGGTTAGAAATTCTAACCTCTTTTTTTTGTTCTACTTTCTTGTTAAAATGAAACAGAAACAAAATGTTATTCTATCTTTGCACAAATTTTTCTGCAATAGATTAACAATTATTTAATTGGTTTAATTTTTGAATGCAGTCCGTTATACTTTTTATATTTATTAGGTGAATACAAAATCTTATTTTTTTCAGTCTTTTTCAATCGTTGCCTTAGCATTGGTCGCTTTTATTGGGTTTAAACAAATCCTTCCAGACAAAATATTTTCTGAGACTAAGTTAGATTCTAAAAACATATTGATAGATAGTATGCTTTTAGAGTCTGTTGCCGACGATTCATTATCGCTAGACAAAGATAGTATTGCAAAAAGTGAGCAAGCACTAAACGGGCAGAAAATTGTTTTTGATGAAACGGAAGGAATCGAGTTTCCAGCCGAAACATTTGAAAACTACAAAGGATATCAATACCTGATTTCCTTTTATGAGAAATTGTATCAGTTAGAAAAAAATCCTCAGAATAATGTGAGAATCGCTTATTATGGAGATTCTATGACCGATGGAGATTTAATTGTACAGGACGTTCGTACTAATTATCAGGAACGTTTTGGAGGAAATGGAGTTGGATTTGTTTCTATTACTTCAGAATCTGCTGCGTCAAGAGGTTCTGTAAAATCAACTTATTCTAAAAACTGGAAAACACAGTCTTATTTAAATGTAAAAAGACCAATAAGTCCTTTTGGAGTTAACGGACACGTGTTTTTTGCAAACGATAAATCCAATTCAACTTGGGTCCAGTACGAGGCTGGATTGAACAAATATTCTACTTCTTTAGACAATGCAACCTTATTTTATGGCCGTTCGTCTAAAACTGGGAAAGTTAACTTCATTATCGGAAAAGATACCATCAAGAAAAGTCTTTCGCCAAATAATTTAGTGAATACACTAAAAGTTTCATCTGGAAGTTTAAAAGCTTTCAAGGCAAACTTCGTTCAGGCAGATTCTATTCCGATTTACGGATTTAATTTTGATAATGGAAGTGGAGTTCATGTTGATAATTTCTCGCAGAGAGGAAATTCTGGACTTCCAATTTCAATGTTCAATGCAGATGTAATGAGAGCTTTTAATAATAGTCTGAAATACGATTTGATTATTCTGCACTACGGAACGAACGTTTTAAATTACGGAACAAAAAATTATTCTTGGTATGAAAAAGGAATGACTAAAACCGTAAATAAAATTAAAGAATCGTTTCCAGGGGTTTCAATTTTAATTGTTTCTACTGCCGATAAGTCGACAAAATATGATTTAGAAATGAAGACCGATTCTGCTGTAGTTCCGTTAATGAAAGCACAAAAGCACTATGCATTGGAAGCGCAGGCAGGATTTGTGAATTTATATACTTTGATGGGAGGAGATGGTTCTATGATTAAATGGGTTGATGAAACTCCTGCAAAAGCAAATAAAGATTATACCCACTTTAACCAACGTGGTGCAAAAGCAATTGGTAATTTGCTATACGGACAATTGAATAAAGGATACGAAGAATATAAAGTGCTCAGAGAAAAAAGAGATGCTGAAGGAACTAAGCCAAAACCAGTAAGAAAAGCCAGACCCGATTCTGTTTCAGTAACAAAAGATAGTGTATGATAAACAAACTTATTTTTTTCTTTTGTTGTCTTTTTTTTGCAACAAATGAAAAAACTCCAAAAACAGATGTACATCCAACACCCAAAAGTATGATTCAAAAAGCAGATACAGCAATAATTGATGCTCCTTCTGATGGTCAAATTTATAATGCAAAAGCGTTAAATGATTTTTTTCAGAAATTGGAAAAAAACGAAGATCAGAAGAGTCAAAAAATCAATATTGTGCATATTGGAGATTCTCATATTCAAGGTGATTTGATGACTAATGAGATCAGAAAAAAACTGCAGCAGAAATTTGGTAATGCAGGACGCGGTTTAGTATTTCCGTATCAATTAGCTAAAACAAATGGTTCTTACAATGAGCGTTTTAAATCGAACAGAACTTGGGAAAGTTATAGAAACATTCACCCAGTCAAGAATTGTCCCATTGGGTTAAGCGGAATAGGGCTTTGGAGAGATTCTGGCGGATTTGTGATGGAAATGAACGTAAAAGATTTGGCTTACAAATTCAATACAATAAAAATTATTACGCCTCAAAATCAGGATATGTTTGATTTGGCAATTTCGTCTAAAATCAATTCTATTCAGACAACAGAGCCAAAAGTTATTACGCATAAAATTAAAAAAGGCGAAGTGCTTGGTACAATTGCAGACAAATACAATGTTTCGATTGCAGAAATTAAAAGAGACAATCATTTAAAGTCTAATAATATCCGAGCGGGAAGAACCTTAAAAATTGCCACAAAAGAAACGAGACAAAAAACAATTTCAATGTCAGAATTTGTTCCTTTAGCAGTAAAATCAGATTCGTATTCGCACTATTACAATTCTGAAAATGCTTTGAGTCGAATTTTCTTGATTCCGAACAAAGAAGCAAAAGATTATGAGTTAAACGGAATTGTTTTAGAAAAAGACACTCCTGGAATTATTTACAGCGGAATTGGAGTAAACGGAGCTAAATATTCAGATTACAATAAATATCCGTTATTCTTTGAGCAATTAAGATCATTGCATCCCGATTTACTGGTTTTCTCTTTAGGAACAAATGAAAGCTATGATCATTTAGATGCAGAAAAATATATTCGGGAGCTAAAAGAATTTATTAGCAACATAAGAGCACAAAAAATAGATGCGCCGATCATTGTAATGACACCACCGCCATCTTTGCTAAGAAGAAAACCAAATACGTTTATTGATGATTATGCAAAACAAATTCTTAATATAGCTCAGAAAGAAAATATTGCCGTCTGGGATTTATACGATGAGTTTGGCGGAATGAGCGGAATCAGACAATTAAAAGTACAAGGATTAATAGGACCCGATTGGGTTCATTATTCAAAAAGAGGATACGAGAAACAAGGAGATTTGTTTACTCAGGCGTTTTTAAGATCATACGATAATTTTAAATCAAAGAAGTAAGTTGACAGCAATAGATAGCATTAATAATTGGTTCATTCAAAATTTTGGTGCAATTACAATAGAACAAGTTAAAAGTTGGTTCGTTTATAATGAAGACGAAAAACTTTTATTCAATACCGGTTTATTCTTAGGTTTATTTCTGGTTTTCTATTTTGTGTATGGTTTTTTACGCAAAACATTTTATTTGAGATTAACGTATGTTATTCTCTTTTCACTATTCTTTTACTATAAATCGAGCGGAATTTACTTTTTGTTGTTATTGCTCTCATCTGTTGTAGATTATGGTTTGAGCCAAATCATTTACAGAGAAAGCAGAGACAGCGTTAAGAAATTTTACTTGGTAATAAGTGTTATTTTGAACTTAGCGCTTTTAGGCTATTTTAAATACATGAACTTTTTGATTGTGACTTACAATGATATGTTTCATGGTAATTTTGCACTTCACAATGTTTTTCTTCCTGTTGGAATTTCGTTTTATACTTTCCAATCCATGAGTTACATTATTGAGATTTATAGAGAAGAAATTAAACCGACAAAAAATTACATCGAATATTTATTCTTTGTTTCGTTTTTCCCGCAATTAGTTGCTGGGCCAATTGTACGTGCAAAAGACTTTTTGCCTCAGATTTATCAAAAATTAAACCTTACCAAGCAAGATGTAAACAATGCTTTGTTTTTAATTATTGGAGGTTTAATCAAAAAAACAGTAATTTCAAATTATATATCAGTAAACTTTGTCGATCGTGTTTTTGATACGCCAATGAGTTATACTTCGTTCGAAAATTTAATGGCTTCGTACGGATATGCCATTCAGATTTACTGTGATTTCTCTGGATATTCAGACATGGCAATTGGTATTGCATTATTGCTTGGATTTAAATTGCCAGTCAACTTTAGAACGCCATACAAATCGACTTCGATTACCGATTTCTGGAGAAGATGGCATATTTCGCTGTCGACTTGGTTAAAAGACTTTTTATACATTTCGATTGGAGGAAACCGTCAGGGATCTTTCGCAGGATATTTATTTCCTAGTTTATTCTTTTTCGGATTATTGCTTTGGGGAATGTCGTGTTATAATGAGAGCGTAATTCCGCTTATTATTGCAGGAATCAGTATTTTAATTTTCGCTTTGTCATTTTTACTTTCAAGTAAAATAAAACAAACACTAGTAACAAATTTCAATCTGTTTACCACGATGCTTTTAGGAGGTTTGTGGCACGGAGCAGGAGCACAGTTCATTGTTTGGGGAGCACTTCACGGATTAGCTTTGGCAGTTCATAAAATATTTATGGAATTTTTTCCTTCGAAGAAAGACAAAAGCCCAAATTTCTTGTGGAGATTTTTCTCAATCGTGATTACATTCCATTTTGTGGTTTTTTGTTGGATTTTCTTCCGAGCTAGAGATTTCGAAACAGCTTTGCAGGTAATTAATAATATTGGTCAATTGACATTCGAACCAGAACTTTGGAAAACAATTGTATTAGGTTATAAAAATGTTTTCGGATTGATGTTATTCGGTTATGTTTGGCATTTCTTACCAGAATCGTTCACAAACGGAATGAAATCTGTTTTCGACAAAACGCCATTATTAGTAAAAGCAATAATCTTAGGATTTGTTTATTGGATTGTTTACGCAACCGCAGTAGCCGGTTCACAGCCATTTATTTACTTCCAATTTTAATTTTAAAGGTTCAAAGGTTCATAGTTACAAAGGCGCAGAGGTTTTAATCTTTGCGCTTTTTTTGTTTGCCACGAAGACGCTAAGGCACGAAGTTTTTTTCTCTCGCAGATTTACCAGATGTTGGCAGATTTTTTAAATAGAAATCATAACAATCTGCTAAATCTGTGAGAAAAAAATAATCGGGAAATTAATGCAATTGGTAACAAAAATAACTTTATGTCTTAGCATATCTTCGAGATTTTTATCTTAATTAAATCTTTTAAAGAAAAACTTTGCGCCTTTGTGTCTTTGTGGCTATGAACCTTAAAAATAAATTGCCTGAAATATCTAATTAGATTATCTTTGCACTTCATATAAAGAAAATGATATGTTTGATAATTTAAGTGATAAGTTAGATAAAGCGTTCCATATATTAAAAGGACACGGTAAAATTACAGAAGTAAACGTTGCCGATACCTTAAAAGAAGTTCGTCGTGCCTTACTTGATGCCGATGTTAACTTTAAGATTGCTAAAGATTTTACTGCAAGAGTAAAAGACAAAGCAATTGGTCAGGATGTATTAACAACCTTACAGCCAGGACAATTATTGGTTAAGTTAGTAAAAGACGAACTTACTGAATTAATGGGTGGAGACGTTGCTGGCGTGAACCTTTCAGGGAATCCAACAGTTATTTTGATGTCAGGACTTCAAGGTTCTGGTAAAACGACTTTTTCAGGAAAATTAGCCAACTTCTTAAAAACAAAGAAAAATAAAAAGCCACTTCTTGTAGCGTGTGATATCTACCGTCCGGCGGCGATTAATCAGTTGCATGTTGTAGGGGATCAAATAGGTGTTGAGGTTTACTCAGAACCAGAAAATAAAAATCCTGTAGAAATTGCTCAAAACGCAATCAAACACGCCAAAGCAAACGGCTTTAATGTTGTTATCGTCGATACAGCGGGACGTTTGGCCGTAGATCAGGAAATGATGGACGAAATTGCACGTGTTCACAAAGCAATTCAGCCACAAGAAACATTGTTCGTTGTAGACTCTATGACAGGACAAGATGCTGTAAACACAGCAAAAGCTTTCAACGATATCTTGAACTTTGATGGAGTTATCTTAACGAAATTAGATGGTGATACTCGTGGGGGAGCAGCTCTTTCGATCAAATCGATTGTAAACAAACCAATCAAATTTGTGGGTACTGGAGAAAAAATGGAAGCAATTGATGTTTTCTATCCAGAACGTATGGCTGAGCGTATCTTAGGAATGGGAGACGTTGTGTCTCTTGTTGAAAGAGCTCAGGAACAATTTGACGAAGAAGAGGCAAGAAAACTTCAAAAGAAAATCGCTAAAAACGAATTTGGTTTTGACGACTTCTTAACGCAGATTCAGCAAGTAAAGAAAATGGGTAATATGAAAGACTTGGTAGGAATGATACCAGGTGCTTCAAAAGCCATGAAAGATGTTGAAATCGAAGACGACGCTTTCAAACATATCGAAGCGATTATTTATTCGATGACTCCAGGAGAAAGAAGCAAACCAGCCATTATCGACGTAAAAAGAAAAGCCAGAATCGCAAAAGGTTCGGGAACTAAAGTCGAGCAAGTAAATCAGCTGATGAAACAGTTTGACCAAATGAGCAAGATGATGAAAATGATGCAAGGCCCAGGCGGAAAAAATCTGATGAAAATGATGGGAGGTATGAAAGGGATGCCGGGTGGTATGCCAGGAGGAATGCCGAAATAATAAAATTAAAAGTTTCAAGTTTCAGGTTTCAAGTTAAGAGACTGAAATTTGAAACTTTTTTAATTCAATAAATATTAAGTTTCGCAAGTAACGTGAAACATGAAACTTTAAACTTGAAATAAAACAATGCAACTACTAGACGGTAAAAAAACATCTAACGACATTAAAAACGAAATTGCAGCCGAAGTTCAATCTATAAAAGCAGCTGGAGGAAAAGTGCCTCATTTAGCGGCAGTTTTAGTGGGAAATAACGGAGCAAGTTTAACTTACGTAGGAAGTAAAGTAAAATCATGCCAAGAGATTGGGTTTGATTCAACTTTAGTTGCTTTACCAGAAACTATTACAGAAGATGAACTTTTAGCAAAAATTAAAGAGCTAAACGAAGATGATAATCTAGACGGATATATCGTTCAGTTGCCTTTGCCAAAACATATCGATGAACAAAAAATCTTGTTAGCAATCGATCCAGACAAAGACGTAGACGGATTTCATCCAACTAACTTTGGAAGAATGGCTCTTGAAATGGAAAGTTTTATTCCAGCAACACCATTCGGTATTATGGAATTGCTAGAGCGTTACAAAGTAGAAACTGCAGGAAAACATACAGTCGTAATTGGAAGAAGCCATATCGTAGGACGTCCTATGAGTATTTTAATGAGCCGCAAAGGAAATCCAGGTGATTCTACAGTTACGTTAACTCACAGCCGTACAAAAGACTTAGCCGAATTCACTAAAAACGCCGATATCATTATTACAGCTTTAGGTGTTCCAGAATTTTTAAAAGCCGATATGGTAAAAGAAGGAGTAACAGTTATTGATGTTGGAATTACACGCGTAGAAGATGCTTCAAACGCAAAAGGATACGTTATCAAAGGAGATGTTGATTTTGACGGCGTAAGCAAAAAAGCGTCGTTTATTACGCCAGTTCCAGGTGGAGTAGGACCAATGACAATTGCTATGTTGCTTAAAAATACACTATTAGCAAGAAAAATGAGAAGCGCAAAAAACAAGTAATTTTGTTTCAAAATAATAGAGAGCCTGTTCAATTGAACAGGCTTTTTTTGTGCTAAACTCTCTAACACCATAGCGATGTGAATGGATACAAATGAAATATCTTCAAAACTAGTATATCTATGATTCTATGTGTTTAAAAACCACTCAAAACAGCACTTTAATATATTATTAATACTTTAAAGTTTTGGTTCTTAAAAATAAAGGATACTTTTGCACCACTTAAAAAACACTTCTCCAAATGGACGATTATTATTATTCGTTAGTATTTAATTAAAGCAGCTTTTGAAAATTTCAAAATGCTGCGCTAAAAACCTGTATTTTGAAATGAAAGCCTTTTACACAAACAACAACGGATTGGTAGAAATCCAAAAATGGACTTCAAATTGCTGGATTCATATCGAATCTCCAACAGAATCAGATAAAAACTATTTATTAGAAGAACTTCAAATTCCTGAAGCTTTTTACAATGATATCGAGGATATCGACGAAAGACCCCGTATCGAAATCGAAGACGGTTGGACGCTTATCATTATGCGTATTCCAGTTAAAAGTGGCGATATCAAAATTCCTTTTCATACCGTTCCTCTCGGAATCATTTTTAAAGATGATATCTGTGTGACCATCAGTTTTTATAAAACAGAAATTATTGCCGATTTTGTGTCGTATTCACAACGTAAAAACATCGAAATTGAAGATAATTTCAATCTTGTGCTAAGATTGCTTTTGTCATCAAGCGTTTGGTATTTGAAATATCTGAAACAAATCAATCACAAAATAAAACTTGCCGAGGATAACTTAGAGAAATCGATCAAAAATGAAGAATTACAAGCCTTGCTTCAAATCGAAAAATGTTTCGTATTCTTTATCACTTCATTAAAAGCAAACGACGTTTTATTTCAAAGAATTAAAAATTTAAAAGCGCACAAAGCCAATTACGACCCAGAATTATTAGAAGATGTCGAAATCGAATTAAATCAGGCACAAGATACAGCCAATATTTACAACAACATCTTAACAGGAATGATGGATGCATACGCTTCTGTAATTTCAAACAATATGAATACAATCATGAAGCAGATGACTTCCATTTCGATCATCTTAATGATTCCAACCCTAATCGCCAGTTTGTACGGAATGAATGTGCCAAACGGATTAGAAGAAAGCAAATACGGAATCTGGATTCTGCTTTTAGTTTCTATAATTCTATCTACTTTCGGAGTTCTTCTATTCAAAAGAAGAAGATGGTTCTAATTTAAAATTCAAAATAGTAAAAGCCTGTTCGTTAAGAATGGGCTTTTTCGTTTTTATAATTTGGGCGTGACCGTACCGAGATAAAAAGGCAAACATACTTTGCGCATATACGCCTTTTTATCTCGGTACGGTCGGGCTATCCGCGCTACTTCGGTAGCTTGCTCCTATCCCTCACGCTTAAAATAAAACCTGAATTTCATTTTTTAATTTATATATTTCTTCAGAGCGACAAGGTTTTGCAAGCCTTGCGGGAATATATTGTTTTTGAAAAATAATTTTCACATTTTTTATTTGTCAATTCAAAATAAATAATAACTTTGTAACGCAAAGTACTTTAATTATGAATCAAAAGCACCAAGAAGATTTAGCACATATTCGTTCCATGATGGAGCGCTCTTCAAGATTTATATCATTAAGCGGACTTTCAGGAGTTTTCGCTGGTCTTTCGGCTTTAATTGGCGGAATCTATGTTTACCAGTTGTTCAAAGCAAACGGAATGGATTATCTAAACGATGAACATAGATTGTATTCTACAAATCTCGTTTCAGAATTATTCTGGATCGGAATCACAATTTTAGTATTTGCATTTGCATTCGGAATCTTTTTCACCATTCGAAAAAGCCGAAAATACAATTTGCCAATCTGGACTTCAGCAACAAAAAAGATGTTGTTCAATCTAACTGTTCCGCTTTTAGCTGGGGGAGTGTTTTGCTTGGCAATGATGTACCAAGGTTACTTTGGTTTAGTGGCACCATCGACATTAATATTTTACGGATTAGCCGTTATAAACGCAGAAAAATATACATTTTCAGATATTAAATATCTAGGTTTTTCGGAACTGATTTTAGGATGTATTGCACTTTTTAATATAGGATATGGTTTGATTTTCTGGATTATCGGATTCGGAATCCTACATATTGTATACGGATTAGTGATGTTCAAAAAATACAAATAACCCAATGGGAATTATTGATAAACTAAATAAAGATTTTGAAAGCCGTGTCAGACTGGGTATAATGTCCGTTCTGATGGTTAACGACTGGGTAGATTTTACCGAGATGAAAGCGCTTTTGAATATCACTGATGGTAATTTAGCGAGTCATTCCTCTGCGCTTGAAAAAGCGGGTTATATCGAAGTAAAGAAAGAATTTGTGGGCAAAAAGCCCAAAACCTCTTATCAGGTGACCGATTTGGGGCGTGCAGCTTTTAAAGAACACTTATCATACCTTGAAAAATTAATGAAATCATAAATAACGCTATTTTTTTATCTAAAAACTTTGAATTACAAAGTACTTTTAAATCTATCAATCATGAAAAAACATCAAATTATCTTAGCCTGTACAGCAGTTTTTATACTGCTTTTTTACAACCAATCTGTTGGAATCAATATTGCTATTTTCGGTGTAATTCTTACACTCTTGATTAGTTATTTCTTTCAGGAGAAGTTTGTCGACAGATCACATTTAGTTCTTGTAATGACATCTATCTTGTCTTGTTTTGCCTTTGCATGGTACGGAGATGCAGCATCATTTTTTGCTTTAGCTTTATCAATTTTATTTTTACAATTTAAAACACAAGACGGAGAACTTAAAATGATTCAAGTTTTCCCTCTAATAGTCTTAAACGGATTTATTTCTATTGGCCGAATTTTTATCTTTAAGCAATGGCTCCCAGAAAAAAAAATCCATAATGATTTTGCTAAAAAACTAGTTGCCTTTGTTCTTATTCCAGTGATCTTCTTAGGATTGTTTTTTATTGTTTATTCTTTCGGAAGTGATCATTTTTCTTCATTATTTACAGATTATGAGTTGGATATCAATTTGCCGCAATTAATTGCAATGTGCATTTTGGGCTTTTACATCTCGTTCAGTTTTTGGAATTATTGGGTTCCAGACACTTGTTATGAGTATAATCCAAAATTAAATAATGATTTCAGCAATATTTCTGAAGTAAAAAATCAAAGTACTTTTTCGTTTTTAGATCTTGATTTCGAAAGGAAAAGTGGCGTAATCACTTTGTTTCTCTTAAATATCATGTTGCTAGTTTTTATCGCAACTTACAATTACGAGCAGTTTTTTGAAGCAGTAGAAAAAACAAATTTAAGTTCTGACACGCACGAACGCGTAAACGCCGTAATTTTTTCAATTTTAATGGCAGTTGGAGTAATCTTATTTTATTTTAAAGGAGGTTTTAATTTTGATGAAAAAGCTTCTTCTTTAAAAATGCTGGCTAAAGTATGGCTTGGGCTAAATGTGGTTTTAATTATAAGCGCGATTATTAAAAACTCAGAGTATGTTTCTTTTTATGGTCTTACTTATAAAAGACTAGGAGTGTATGCTTTCCTAATTTTAGCCATTATTGGATTAGTAGTCTCATTTCAAAAAATCAGCAAACAGAAAACAAATGCTTTTCTTTTCAATCAAATGCTTTGGTATTTCTACGGGACAATTCTGTTATGCAGTTATGTAAACTGGGGCGGTTTAATTACAAATTACAATATTTCTGTAAACAAAGGAGTAGAACCAGTTTTCCTTAGCGGATTAAATTTTAATGATGAAACTCGACGCGAATATTTCAAAAAGAACAATTTAGACGGAAAATATGCAGAATCAGTCAGAGAAGAAATGATTTGGAATTATCAAGATGCTAGCTTTTTATCTAAAGCTTTATACTACGAGTTTTTGGATAAAAATAAATAAAAAAGAAAATCCCATTCGCGCGAATGGGATTTTCTTTTTTATTTATTATCTCCCCTTTTTTTAAATCGAGGATCATGTTTTGAGATAAAATTTTTTCTTCTAGTTGGAGTGGAAGCTGAAGACGAAGTTTCAACTTTAGGAAAACTCGCTTCTTCAGTTTTGCTAGAAGGCTCAATTAACTGATTTAATTCTTTTATCTCATCATCTGTTAAATCGCGATAACGCCCGACAGGAACATCCAAAGAAATATTGATAATTCGGATACGTTTAAGCGCCGTTACTTCGTAACCAAGGTATTCGGCCATTCTTCTAATTTGACGGTTTAATCCCTGTGTTAAAATAATTTTAAAGGTATACTTACTGATTTGTTCTACTTTACATTTTTTGGTAACAGTATCCAAAATCGGAACACCATTTCCCATACGCTGAATAAAACGATCTGTAATTGGTCTGTCAACTGTTACCGTATATTCTTTCTCGTGATTGTTTCTGGCGCGAAGGATCTTATTTACAATATCACCATCATTGGTCATAAAAATCAGTCCTTCACTGGCCTTATCCAATCTTCCGATTGGGAAAATACGTTTTGGGTAATTAATATAGTCAACGATATTATTTTTAACCTCCAAATTAGTTGTGCATTCAATTCCGACAGGTTTGTTGAAAGCCAGGTAAACCAATTTTTCGTTTTTCTCCACGATTAATTTACCATTAATACGTATTTCGTCATCTGGCGAAACTTTAGTTCCCATTTCAGCTACAGCGCCATTTATTGTAACGCGTCCTTCTTCGATTAATTTATCAGCTTCACGACGAGAACAATAGCCCGTTTCTCCAATAAATTTATTAAGACGTTTTAAATTTTCTTCCATAGTGCAAAAGTAGCTAAAATTTAGGACTTCTTAGATTGTTAGACTTCTTAGAATTTTAGATTTTGTTAAGCAAAACTTAGAATCCTACCAACTCAGAATCTAAAAAACTTTGTTCCTACGAACCTTTGCATCTTTGAACCTTTTATGAGTCATGAAAAATGGAACTATCTTCTGGAGTTTCTTTTCTTTCAAACATTCCGTAATCACGAACCACAGTGGCAATTCTCAAATGATAATCTTTAAAAACTTCATTTCTGCCTTTTGCTTGAGCATGACGATGCATTTCCAGATTTCGCCATTGCTGAATGCTTTCTTCATCTTTCCAAAAGGATAAAGACAAAACTTTTGAAGGATCGGTAAAACTCTGAAACCTTTCTATCGAAATAAATCCTTCAATATGGTCTAATTCTGGGCGCAGACTCGCCGCTATATCCAGATATTCTTCTTTTTTTCCTTCATTCGGAATAACTTCAAAAATTACAGCTATCATATTTTTATTTTTTTTATTGTAATGAAATCCAGATTGCTTTTGGTAATCGGGCATTAATCATTGGTTCGTATTGAATATTATTTTCTAAAATTTCAACGGTTTTAAACTCATTAAATAAAAACCATAAAGCTTCAGTAGTCAAATGAATGGAGAAATGTTTTGCCAGACACATATGAGGGCCAATTCCAAAAGTTAGATTTTCAGCGTTATTATTTCTTTCAATATTAAATTTAGATTCATTTTTAAACCTCTCCGGATCTCGATTTGCCGACGCAAGTACAACTAAAACCGAATCGTTTTTCTTAATTAGATTTTTACCGATGATAATATCTTCGGCAGCGACTCGCCTTGTATTTTGAATTGGAGCGTCAAATCGCAAAGTTTCAATAACCGACTTTTCAATTTCATTCTTGCTGGAAAAAGTGTCATTCTTCAGAATTTGTAATAATGAATTACTCAAAATTCCTCTTCCGGCATCAAAACTCTGAATAAATAATCCAATTAAATTGCTAATGCTTATCGTTTTAATTCCGTCAAGCGAAAGAGAATTTGATTCGGAAATTTTCGGTGATAAAGATCTGTAAAAGTTTAAAAAAGTAAGTTGTTTTTCTACAATTGAAAAGATCTGTTCAGAGATTTTATTTATAGATTTCACTTGCTCTTCAGTTTTCTGCGGAAGCATTATTTTAACCAAAGATTCTATCTGGGTTGAAATAAATTCACAGTCCTTTTCTTCAAAACCAAAACTTTTCAAAACAACCAAAACTGGAAGTTTTTTGCAAACCGAATTTACCCAATCTATTTTGTTTTCAACTAAATTATTCTTTATTAATTGAGAAATAATTGAATTGATATCGACAGATTTCATTTTTAAAAACAATAACATTGCGATTTCTTTTGAAATTTCATGCTGTATCCCATTTGATAATCTTGTTAGGTTATTTAAAATTTCTAACGCCGTTTTGTTCAGTTTTTGTTTATTGCCTGGATTTACAGTTGGAATCTCGGCTTTAGCGTTTTTCAAAATAGAAACGCAATCTTCATAAGAATATATTGCCCATATTTTATTGGTTTCATCCCAATAAACGGGATTGTTTTGTAACATGGTTTTATAGAGCAAATAAGGATCGATGCTATCGGATTGAAGGAATAAAGTTGAATTCATGTTGAATGTTTTTAGCAAAGTTATTTAACTTTACAAGGCGATACTTCATTCTGCGCTTAACTATGAACATCTAAATGGAAGATCAATTTATAAAAACAGCATCTTTAATTGGCGATCCTACGCGCGCCTCGATTTTGTGGACTTTAATGGACGGAAGAGCTTTTACAGCTACAGAATTGGCAGTAAGCGTCAACACATCTCCACAAAATATTAGTATGCATTTAGGGAAGCTTCTCGATGCCGATTTGCTTTGTGTAGAAAAACAAGGGCGTCATAAATATTACCGATTTTCAAATAAAGAAGTCGCGTATGCGCTTGAAGCAATGGCAAGTTTAGTTCCAAAACCTGAGGTTGTGTCAAAAAGTAAAACAGAAACTTATCCTCCAATAAAATTTTGCAGAACTTGCTATGATCATCTAGCGGGAAAAATTGGTGTTGCTTTAACGGATAGTTTATTGGAACAAAAAATAATTTTAGATCAAAATAATACTTTTGAAATAAGTTCAGAAGGGGAAAAGTGGTTCTCAGATTTTGGAATTAATTTGGTAGAAGCACAGAAACAAAAACGAATTTTCTTAAAACCGTGTTTAGATTGGAGCGAACGTAGAAATCATATTGCAGGTTCGGTTGGAACATTGCTTTTTAATAAAATGCTAAAAGAAGACTGGTTCAGAAAAAATGAAAATTCACGAGCGATTACGGTTACCGGAAAAGGAGAAAAAGAGCTGTTGAAATATTTTAAGATTGTTGTTTAGAATTTCAAACAATTTTGTCATCCTGAGGAACGCAGGACGACAAAATGGAAAACCTATTCTACTTTGAACCTTCCGAAAACAAAAATTCAATTACTTTCTCATACAATTGATCATCATGCATTCCGTGGCCTAAACCAGAAGTTTCAATAAACTGACTATTTTTCCAATTGCTTGCGATTTTTTGGCCTTCTTCAAAAGCTACGATTTTGTCTGTAGTATCATGAGCAATAAATCCAGGAATCGTAAATTTTGAAGCAAATTTCTGTCCCGAAAAATCTTCCAATTTAAAATTGAATCGGTCTAAGAATTTACTTTCTAAAAGAGAAAACATTTTGGTATTTAGGCTCAGCATTGAAACGTAATTGTCAATTAACGTTTTTAACTCCGAAGGAGCTCCTAAAATCACCATTTTATTGATACTTGTATTTGGAAATAAATATTGATGGTAAACGCAAGCTGCGCCTCCAATCGAATGTCCGATAATAATTTCGGGCTGGTATTTCTCTACTGCTTTATTGATAAATTCAGCGTAAAGTGGCACGTTAAATTCTTTTCCGCTGCTTTGTCCGTGTGCAGGAGCGTCAAGAGCTATAATTGTGCTTCCAGATTTTTGAAGATGTGGCAACGTTTTTTTCCAGCGTGAAGAATTGCTTTCCCAACCGTGAACTAATAAAATTTTGGTTTCATTTCCTTTCCAAACATAAGTTTGAAAATGATGTTCGTTATGATGAAAAATTTCTGTTTCAGTATTTTTTAAAATCTTAGGAAGTTTTTCTTTCTGCAATCTGCCAATTCTCGGTTGGCTGAAAAGTGCATAAGAAAGTTCAACAGCTTTTTGCGGGCGCACATAACTCAAAAAATTAATGTAAGATCCAACAGATTTTAATGTAATAAAACGAATGCCTTTTTTAATTCCCAAAACTTAAATTTTTGTCTAAAGATAAAAAATATGATTTTAAACTAAGCGAAAAAAGTTTTGCCACAGATTAAAATGATTTAAGGATTTAATCTCATAATATTGAGATGTTTTTAACCTACGTATCATTTTAATCTGTGGCAAAAAATTATGTGTAAAAAAAAGTCCCGATTAAATCGGGACTTGATATTAGAATTTTGCGAACAATTGTTCCATTTTTTCTTTTTCTTCTTCAGCTAATTGAGTATCAACTAAAATTCTTCCAGAGTGCTCATCAGTAATGATTTTCTTTCTTGAAGCAATTTCAACCTGAGTTTGTGGTGGAATTGTAAAGAAAGATCCAGCAGAAGCTCCTCTTTCGATAGAAACTACAGCTAATCCGTTACGAACACTGCTTCTGATTCTGTTGTAAGCAGCCAATAATCTGTCTTCGATTTGTGAAGCAAATTCAGCAGATTTTTCAGTTAAGAAAGTTTCTTCTTTCTGAGTTTCAGCCATGATAGCGTCTAATTCAGATTTTTTATGTTTTAAATGAGAGCTTTTAGCATCAAGTTTTTCTTTTAAGTTAGAAATAACTTCTTTTTTGTGCTCGATAGAAGCTTTCATTTCTTTGATTTGCTTTTCAGCCAATTGAATTTCTAATTCTTGAAATTCAACTTCTTTTGTCAAAGAATTAAATTCTCTGTTGTTACGTACTGATTCTTGTTGTTTAGTGTACTTCTTGATAACCTCTTTATGCTCCTCAATAGCAATTTTCTTTGCTTTGATTTGCTCCTCAATCACTTCAAGTTCACCTTTCAGTTTTTCTGAACGAGTGCTCAAACCTGCAACTTCATCTTCTAAATCTTCAACCTCTAAAGGAAGTTCTCCTCTAACGTTTCTGATTTCGTCAATTCTAGAGTCAATAAGCTGTAAATCGTATATTGCTCTTAACTTGTCCTCAACACTTAATTCTTTCGTATTCGTCATATTCTATAAGTACTTAACTGGATTTGTATTTTCTTCCGATAAAATGATTGCAAAATTAAGAATTTTTTTTCGAAGATAATCAACAATATAATTTTTTGTATAGCGTTCACTCTCAAAATGACCAATATCGGCCAAAAGTAGCTTGTTTTCAGCTTCATAAAACTGATGATACTTCAAATCGGCAGTCAAAAATGCATCGGCTCCAGCCTGAATAGCGTTTTTTATGGCAAAACTGCCTGAGCCGCCCAAAACGGCCACTTTTTTTATTTTTTTGCCTAAAAAAGCAGAATGGCGAATTCCGTCGGCAATCATTTTTTCTTTTACAGAAACAAGGAAATCTTTTTCTTCCATTTCGGTTTCCAGCTCGCCAATCATTCCTAAACCAATATTTTGGTGAGAATTCTTTAAATCGTAAATCTCATAAGCGACTTCTTCGTAAATATGATTGGCAAATAGTGCTTTTAAAATTCTGGACTGAAGATGTTTTTCAAAAACCACTTCAATTTTAATTTCTTCTCCTGTATGCAGTTTTCCTTTTTCTCCAATTACAGGATTGCTGTCTTCATTTCCTTGAAAAGTAAAAAAACCTTGCGTGTTGAAACTGCAATTGTCATAGTTTCCAATTGTTCCGGCTCCAGCTGCAAACATCGCATTTCGAACTTTATCTGCATTATCAGGAACGGTAAAAGTGACTAGTTTTTGAATTAAATTTTGTTTTGGAATCAAAACCTTAGTATTTTTCAATCCCAAAGCATCGCAGAAAATTTTATTTACCCCTTGCGAATGATTGTCAAGTGCGGTATGAACGGCATAAATTGCAATATCGTTTTTGATCGCTTTTAAAATAGCGCGTTCCACATAATTTTTGCCTGTAATTTTTTTAATTCCAGAAAATAATATCGGATGAAAACAAACAACTAGATTACAGTTTTTAGCAACAGCTTCGTCGATAACACTTTCTAAGGCATCATGACAGACTAAAACTCCTGTAGATTCGGTTTCAGAATCTCCGACTAAAAGTCCGACATTGTCAAAATCTTCGGCGTAAGCCAAAGGAGCCATTTCTTCAAGACACGATATAATATTTTTGATTTTCATTTTTAATTTTGTTTCAAATTTTTGTTGGTAACAACTATTTATACTAATGGTAATAATAGTTGATACTAAAAGTACAAATTTAGTACATTTGTAATATAAAATTTATAAGTCATGACAACTATAAAAATTAACGAACACACGAAGACAGGAAAAGCATTTATGGAAATGTTCGAAGCTTTCTTTAAAGGTCTTGATGGTATTGAAATTGTTGAAACGGATAGTTATGGACAGGTTAATGAGGAGCAAAGTATTTATAGTGCCGAATTTATTGAAAAAGTTAAAAAAGTAGAAGAGAATATTAAACAAGGAAAAACGACAAGATTAAATCCAGATGATATATGGGGAAGTATTTTGTAGAATTTGACGATATTGCTCGTAAAGATTTGAAAAATCACTATAAATCAGGAAATAAAGCTACCATAAAAAAGATTGAAAAAATACTTTTAGAACTAACTGAAACCCCTTTTTTTGGAGAAGGACAACCAGAGGAGTTGAAGTATAGCCTTAATGGATATTGGTCTAGAAGAATTAATCAAAAAGATAGAATGATTTATCGCGTAGAAGAAGAGATTGTCACCGTTATTATAGTTTCTGCAATGGGTCATTACTCAGATAAATAATTCTATGAACTTACTTCGAAAAATACTTTTCCCTTTCGCCATTTTATACGGATTCATTACTTCAATCCGTAATTTTCTTTTTGATAAAGGAATTTTAAAATCAACTTCATTTGATCTGCCAGTTATTGCTGTTGGAAATTTAAGTGTTGGCGGAACCGGTAAAACGCCACAAATAGAATATTTAATTCGATTGTTATCTGATAAATATAAAGTTGCCACTTTGAGCCGCGGTTATAAAAGAAAATCGGAAGGTTTTGTTTTGGCTGATGAAAATTCAAATGCCGAAGTTTTAGGTGATGAACCTTTTCAATTTTATCAAAAATTTCCAAATGTAATGGTTGCTGTCGATGCGAATCGCACAAACGGAATTCAGCAATTACTTTTACAAAATGAAAAACCAGAAATCATTTTGCTTGATGATGCTTATCAGCACAGAAAAGTAAAAGCTGGTTTTTATATTTTACTGACTTCTTATGGTGATTTATATGCAGACGATTTTATGCTGCCAACAGGGAATTTGCGAGAAAGCAGGAGCGGAGCAGAAAGAGCCAGTATAGTGGTTGTTACAAAATGCCCTAAAATTTTGACGGAAGAAGAACAGACGCAAATTAGATCAAAACTGAAATTAAATCCTACACAGCAAGTCTTTTTTACTTTTATTGATTATGATATAGTTGTTTACGGCAAAAACGAAACAATTGCTGTAAGCGAAATAAAAGCAGAGTCTAAACTTCTTTTGGCTGGAATTGCAAAACCAAAACCATTTTTTGACTACCTAAAAAATGAAAGTGATGAATGCTTGACTTTTCCAGATCATCATCATTTTTCTGATGCAGATTTAAATTCAATTCAAATCAAAGCAAACGGAAGAAAAATAATTACAACCGAGAAAGATTACGTGCGTCTAAAAGATTCGCAGTTAGTAGATCAATTGTATTATCTTCCAATAAAAAGTTCTTTCATCAATCATCAGCAAGATTTCGACGCTGCGATTTTAAAGTATTTAGAAATTTAAGTATAAAAGAAAAACTTAGAGTCTTAGTATTTTAGAAACTTAGGATCTTAAAAAAGTTAATCAAAAAACTTTGCAATAGTACTATAGAATTCGTCTGGGACAAAAGGCTTGGTAATAACATCGTCCATTCCGAACGCAAGAAGCATATCTCGGTTTTCGTCAAGCGAAATAGCTGTTAAGGCAATAATTGGAGTCGCTTTGTCAAATTCGCGAATCAATTTGGTAGCCGTCGTTCCGTTAATTCCAGGAAGATGAACATCCATTAAAATCATATCGAAGCGTTTAACTTTTAAAAGCTCGACAGCATCTTCTCCATTGTCAACAATTTCGCAGGTGATATTTTTGTTTTCCAACATTTTGCGAGTGATCATTTGATTGATCTTGTTGTCCTCAATCAATAAAATAGATTTGTTTTTCAATTGTTTGTCATTATATGGTTTTACTTCTTCGATTACTTCCAATGGTTCATTATTGATTTTGAAGTTTAACTTGAAGGTAAATGTAGAACCTTTACCTACTTCACTTTTTAATTTTATTTCGCCTCCTAAAAGTTCTATTAATTTTTTTACAATAGTGAGGCCAAGACCTGTTCCTCCATATTTTCTGTTTACCTCTATAGAACCTTGAGAAAAGCTTTCAAAAACAGATTGAAGTTTGTCTTCTGGAATTCCGATTCCAGTGTCGACAATTTCGAAATAAACCGTTGCATTTTCTTCTTCTTGAGAATATAGTTTTGCGATAACATTTACGTGGCCGTTCTGGGTAAATTTTAATGCATTATTGATTAGATTAAGTATGATCTGAGATAATTTTGTAGGATCTCCAATTAAATTATCGGGAATAGTTTTATCTATTTCTAAATTGAAGTAGTTTTTGTTGGCTGTTGCCAGCTCTTTTAATGAACTTTGAATATTAAAAAGCAATTCTTTCAAATTAAAGCTGATATTTTCAACTTCAACTTTAGTCGAATCAATTTTATTAATTTCTAAAATTTCATTGATGAAGGTGGTTAGATAGTTTCCAGAGAATTTTAAAGACTCCAAATATTTTAGTTGTTTTTTCTTTGGCTTGTCTTCTAGAAGGATATGTGTAATTCCGTTTATTGCATTCAACGGCGTCCGGAGTTCATGGCTTACGGTTGATAAAAATTCAGATCTTGCTTTTGATGCTTTTTCTGCTTTGTTTTTGGCCAAAATCAATTCTTTATTCTTTTCCCGAAGCAGTAAATTGTTCTGGTTTCTAATGATATTGTTTTTATACAAAGCCAAACTCAAAAGAGACAAAATGGAAATTAATGCAATGGCCAAAATGCTGACTAACTTAGAGTAGCGATAAGTTTTGAGCTGAAATTTTTCTTCGCTTTCTTTTTTAATTGTGTTGCTTAAAGATTGATTTTTTTTGAATTTTTGGAATTCATCCAAATCAATTTTTGCATTTTTTAGTTTTAGCATATAATTTTCCAGCTGATAATGCTCATCTAGGTAGGAATATGCCAGATCATAGTTTTTATTTTGTTTATAGTATTGGCTTATGGCTAAAACGATTTTCGATTTCTTCGGAAAATCATTGACTTTGGCATTGTAATCTAAAGCTTTATTAAAATATATAATTGCAGAATCGTTTCTTTTAAGTTGCCCTTCAATTAAACCAAGCTGATAATATGTATCTACTTTGGTTTTTATAATTGCATTGTTGTCTGGTTTTTTAGTGATCGCTTTAAAAGTCTTTATTGCCGATTTAAGATCGTTATTGGTTTTAAATGCTAAAGCTTTCTGATAATTTAATATTTCTGCGTTATCATTGATGTTCAGATTTTCAAGTAAATCTTTGGCTTTTGTATAATAAACATTAGCTGTTTTGTAATCGCCTTTTGCAGTATTCGTTACGCCAATATAATGCAATGCCAAAACTTTTGTGCAACTTGGTTTTAAGGTGTCAAATAAGGAAACTGTTTTGTGGAAGTTTTTTAAAGCGTCTTCAAATTTTCTCTGGTTATAATAGATTTTTCCTAGCTTAAAAGTCTGATTGGCCAAATTCTCTTTTTTGCCATTTTCTTCGCAGAAATTAATCGACTTTTCGGTGTAATAAACCGCCTGATCAAACTTTTTATTGTTAAGGTTAGAATTAGCCAGCTTGTTATAATAGGTAACGCTATCCGTATTCTTTTTAGTTTGAGAATACAAAAATGAGTTAAAAAAACAAACAACAATAAAAAGATAGTATTTCATGTATGGCAATGCTATTACAATGAATCTTATTTTTTTCTTATCAGTAAAATTAAATCGATCAATCTTGATGAATAGCCAATTTCGTTATCGTACCAGCCTACAACTTTTACCATTTTATCGATAACCGAAGTTAGCTGAGCATCAAATAAACAAGAATTTGTATTGCCAATTACATCAACCGAAACAATCGGATCTTCGGTATAATCTAATATCCCTTTTAAATTTGTTTTTGAGGCTTGTTTGAATGCTTTATTTATTTCTTCAATGCTCACGGCACGTTTTACATTGAAGGTTATGTCTGTTAATGAACCGTCTGGAACTGGGACTCTTATACCACAGCCACCCATTTTATTGTGCAATTTAGGAAAAATTTTTGTTAATGCCTTAGCTGCACCCGTAGTTGTTGGAACAATCGACTGGCTCGCTCCCCTCGCACGGCGTAAATCCTTATGTGGCTGGTCATGAAGACTTTGGTCTGTTGTAAAAGAATGTATAGTGGTAATGTAAGCTTGCTCAATTCCGCACAATTCTTCGATAATTTTGATCATCGGAGCAGCATTATTCGTTGTACAACTTGCATTAGAAACTATATCTTCGTTTCCATCCAAAATATGTTCGTTTACACCCAAAACTACCGTTTTGATAGTGTCAACTTCTGACGGAGCCGAAAGGATTACTTTTTTTGCTCCAGCTTCCAGATGCGCATTTAATTCTTCATGCGTTTTATATTTGCCTGTCGATTCAATGACAATATCAATCGAATGCGACTTCCAGTCTATGTTTGAAATGTTTTTTTCATGAAAAAAGAAAAAATGCCTTCCATCTACAATGATACTATTTTCGTCATGACTTACTTCGGCTTTCAAAACACCGTGAATACTGTCGTATTTAATTAAATGCGACATGGTTTTGTTGTCTGCAATGTCATTTATAGCAACGACTTCGATTTCGGGGTGATTTAAAAGCAATCGGAATAAATTTCTTCCAATTCTCCCAAATCCATTAATAGCAATTCTTGTTTTCAATTATTCGGTTTATTCGTTTTATTGTTAAAATCGTTTAATTGTTTCAAACCGTTAAACGTCTTTGCGACTAAACGATTAACCAATCAAACAATTAACCTAAATTTATAAAATGTGTTTTTGCGCTTTGTATGAAGAACGAACAAGAGGTCCACTCTCAACATGTCTGAAACCTAAATCAAGACCAAATTTTTCGTATCTGGCAAATTGTTCAGGTGTAATGAATTCTTTTACAGGAAGATGTTTTTTACTTGGCTGTAAATATTGTCCAATTGTTACCACATCAACATTTGCATTTCTTAAATCGGTCATAGTCTGGAAAACTTCTTCTTCAGTTTCTCCAAGACCAAGCATAATTCCAGATTTTGTTCTGTTGATTCCTTTTTCTTTCAGATAACGAAGTACTTCTAAACTTCTATCATATTTAGCCTGAATACGAACTTCGCGAGTTAAACGTCGTACAGTTTCCATGTTATGAGAAACAACTTCAGGATTTGCTTCTACAATACGATCAAGGTTTCTTTCAATTCCTTGAAAATCTGGGATCAAAGTTTCAAGAGTAGTTTGAGGGTTCATTCTTCTGATGGCTCTCACGGTTTCCATCCAAATGATAGAGCCACCGTCTTTAATATCGTCTCTGTCAACGCTAGTGATTACAGCATGTTTGATATTCATGATTTTAATAGAACGAGCTACTTTTTCGGGCTCATCCCAATCTACCGTTTCTGGTCTGCCTGTTTTTACACCGCAGAAACCGCAAGAACGAGTACAAACATTTCCTAAAATCATGAAAGTTGCTGTTCCTTCACCCCAACATTCGCCCATATTTGGACAGCTTCCAGAAGTACAAATGGTATTTAAACTATATTTATCAACTAAACCTCTAAGTTCAGTATATTTTTGTCCGATAGGTAATTTTACTTTTAACCACTTTGGTTTTGTGGTTTGTATATTTTCAGTGACTGTTTCCATATATCAATGTTCAAAGTGCAAAGATACGGAATGTAGTTTATTTGAAGATTTGTTTACAGCTTAATTTAGTAATTCAATATGAAAATCAAGTATATGTATGTTTTGGTAATGTATAATAAAAGAGTTAAAATGCTGATTTTAAAGTAATGATTATGGTTTAAAATTAATTTAAAACAGATTAATTGTAAACGGAATAATAATTATGGCAAAGATTTGATTTTTAGTCTTTTAAAATTTATACCTTTAAATGTTAAAAAACAAAACTTATCATAGTAAGAAGGATATTGTTTTTGTAGTATATTTGGTATTAAATAAATAAAAGTAAAAATGAAAAAGAAATTTATTGTATTGGGTGTTTTATTGACTGCTTTTAGTTTTACTAAAACAAATGCACAGATTAATTTTGGAGATAAAGCAATTGGGGCAGTTCAGAAAGGAGTTACTGGTTTTACTTTTAGTAATGCCGATGCGGCAAAATTATCTAAAGAAGCAGTAGATAAATTAGATGCAGAACATGAAATTGCTGGGCCAACAGATGGTTATACTTTAAGATTAAATCGAGTTTTTGGAAAACATGTTTCCGGAGAAGGATTTACTTTAAATTATAAAGTTTATAAATTAAAAGAAGTTAATGCTTTTGCAACTGCAGACGGAAGCGTCCGTGTTTATTCAGGTTTAATGGATATTATGGATGACAATGAATTAATTGCTGTAATTGGGCATGAAATAGGACACGTAGCAAACAACGATTCTAGAGATGCTATTCGTGCAGCTTATCAAAAAGAAGCTTTAATGGATGGAGCAGCTTCTCAGTCGGCAACAGTAGCGACAGTTACAGATAGTCAGCTTGGAAAAATTGGAAGCGCAATTATTGATAGTAAATATAGCCGTAAACAAGAATCTGAGGCAGATTTATTTGCTTACAATTTCATGAAGAAAAACGGGTACAATGTAAACGCTGAAGAATCTGCGTTTAGAATTTTGGCAAAAATGAGTGAAGGCGCTCAAGCTTCGTTTATTGATCAAATGATGAGCTCGCATCCAGATTCTCAAAAAAGAGCAGATGAAGCTAAGAAAAGGGCAGAAAAAGATGGGCTGTATAAGCCATATGTACAGCAAAAGATTGTAAACACTGCGCCAGCAGCTACAACAAAAAAAGCAACTACAACCACTAAGAAAACAACAACAACCAAAAAGAAATAAGAGTTGTTGTTATCATAAAAAAAATAAACCCGACAATTCTGCCGGGTTTGTTTTTTTATCCTAATACATGAAAAGCAAGAATCTTTTGCACTTCATAAACATTAACCGATTTATTAAATTGTTTTACAATACTCGGATGTTGTTCGCTTGAAATCCAGATTTTTAATTCAGCATCCAAATCAAAAGTTCCGGCTGTTTCTACACTAAAGCGAGTAATGCTTTTATAGCCAATAGATTTGTATTCTGTTTTACTTCCTGTAATTCCTTGTACATCAACTAAAATTAATCTTTTGTTGGTGAAAATAAAAGTGTCACGAATAAGTTTGAAACCCATTTCGATTTCTTCATTAGCCGTTAAAAGCTGTCCGTATTTTTTAATTAAATCTTCTTGGCTTACTGAACCTGCATTGCCAAGAATTGCTGAAAATATTCCCATTATTCTGTTTTAATTTAGTTAAAATGATTTCCGTTTTGAAGGGGTAAATGTAGTCGATTTTGTTATTTTTTTTGATTTAAATTTTAATATTAATGGGACTACTGTTATTGCAATTAAAAATGACGCTATAAAAGTCACAATTAAATTTCCAATATTTAAAGCTTCTGGATTTAATGCAAATCTCATTAATATAATTGTCGCGGTAAATAAAATAACAGCAATCCAATACAGTTTGTTGATGGTGGTTTGGGTATAGAAAACTTTTGGGAGTTTAGAGAAAGCATACAGTATAACAATAATTCCAAAAAGAGTACTTGAATGCTGAGCTATTTTCCAAAACGGAATTTCTATTCCAAATAGTAATAAGATGTTTTGAAAAGCATCAAATTGATTGACAAAATAACCATGTTTATGTGTAAAAGCATCCCAGAAAATATGAGAAAATATTCCAACTAGTAAAGAGATTAGAACGATTAGCCAATTTCTTTTAAAATAAATATTCCAGTCAAAATCTGTAAAAATCAGAATTCTGTTTTTTATAAAATATGGAAGATTTTGAAACAAGAGATTTCTAGTTAGATTATGAAAGAGAAAAGTTAGTAAAAGAGCAAAAGGTAAATCAAACCAGAAAATGCCATTTAGAGTATGGCTGTAATCGCTTTTAACTTTCATGCGGAGAAAATATTCGAAATCAGGAGTAAGGCTTCCGATTATTAATGCTGTTAGAGAAAACCATGATTTTGGTAAATATCTTAACGGAAGTATTATTGCAGGATGCGAAAATGTAAACGGCATTAAAGTTGAGTTTTTAATTAGATAGGGTTGATTGATGAATTAAATGTAAACAAAAAAGCAGAACCTAAGTTCTGCTTTTTCACTTTTCAAAATATTTATATTATTCGACTTCTGTTTTTACTGTGATTGGAAGATTGTATGCAGTTCTCACGGGTTGTCCGTTTAGAACTCCTGGAGCCCATTTTGTTTTTAATGATTTCAAGACTCTAATGGCTTCTTTTCCTACTCCATAACCAGGATCATTTTTTACCATAATGTCTGTAAGCGATCCATCTTTTTCAACTACAAACGATACATAAACTCTTAATGTTTTTTCTACATCAAGTTCTGGTCTGCGGAAATTGTTTCCAACATACTTGTAAAACTGCGCGATTCCACCTGGGAATTCTGGAAGTTTATCTAAAACCGCAATAGAAACAGGATCGTTGGTTGGTGGTGCAACCGAAGCAACATCTCCATTCCCTCCAGAAGAAGGCATAGCATTAATTGCAGGGCCATTTCCAGCGGTATTGTCTGTAGCAGGTACATTTTCTGTATTTGCTGCAATGTTTTCAACTGCATTTTGTGTTGTCACAACTACAGGATTCGTTAGCTGTACTGCATCTGTTTTTGGAGTTGCACTATGTTCAACCATAGGTGCAGGCGGAGCTGGCGGCGGTGGTACAACAATAGGATCCACGGGTATAACCGTAGGTTTGTAGATTGTTGGTTCTGGCTCAACTTCAACAGGCGAAGTCCTAATTTTGCTAATAAGTAACGGTGCACTTCCTAAAGCCGTTATTAACAATAAACCCATAAAGAGAGCTGTAACAGAGTTTTTGGAATTCTCCTGGCGTAACTGATAAGCGCCGTATTCTTTGTTTTTGTTCTCGAAAACAAGATCGGTCCACTTGTTTTCATAAATGCTTAATTTAGACATGATTTTTGGGTTTTAAGGTTAAGTAACTTTAAATCATACGCAGAAAAGGTTTAGGTTTGAGCTAACAACGTAAAAGTTGCAGTTTTAATATTATGGAAATCTATTTATTTTAAGAATAAAACAAGTAATTATTTATTCTTTATTTAAAGATAATAAATTATCTGTTACGTTCGATAATTTCGGCTAATAATTTTTTAGCTCGCAAAAGTTTCACTTTAACGCTGCTTAACGGTTCGTTTATCTTAACGGCAATTTCCTGATAAGACATTTCCTGAAAATAACGAAGCTGAATTACTTCTTGGTAGTGTGGTTTAAGTTCTTTGATGCATAGAAGCAGACGAGAAAGATTCTGCTCTTTAATTAAAGCATCTTCTGCAGATGGAGTAGGGTCGGCAATGTTGTACGCTTGCTGGTCTTCGTTGTCTGTGATTTCTATAAAAAGATTGGTTTTCTTTTTTCGAAGCAAATCAATATAGACATTTTTTGCAATTGCGATAAGCCAGGTGTTAAACTGAAACTCTGAATTATAAGAAGCTATTTTGTCAAAAGCTTTGGAAAAAGTTTCTATGGTAATATCTTCTGCGGTGGTTTCATTTTCGGTACGTTTGAGCATAAACGAATACACCTCATTCCAATAATGATCTAATAAAAAAGTAAAGGCGATCTGATCGCCTTTTTTTGCTTTTTCTATTTTAGAATTTATTTCCAATATACGGGTTTTGAAAAGATATTAGTTATAAAGATATTAATTTGCGTTAATATTAGCGCTATCTCAACAACTGGAAACCAAATTTTAATATCTTTTTCTTTTAATTTTCCTGCTGAAAATCCAATTACGGTCCATACAACTGTATAGCGTGTTGCTAAAATTGCTAATACGGCAATCCATTGAAATTGAAATGCTAATAATACAATAACTAATAAAAAGAAAAATAATTGTGAAATGAAGAATAATCCTAACTGCATTTTGTCAAAGAACTTATAATGTTCTGCGGTAGAAATATGTCTTCTTTTCTGAGTAAACCATTCTTTGTATGTTTTCTTAGGTTCTGAATAGGTAAAACTTTCAGGCGTATAAGAAATAGTAGTGTTTGTTTTATTTGCGGCCTGATTGATGAATAAATCGTCATCGCCAGAACGAATCTGAATATGGTCAATGAAACCATTTACATTAAAAAACTCTTCTTTTTTATAAGCAAGATTTCTGCCAACTCCCATGTAAGGAAGCCCCATTTTTGCCCAAGAAAAATATTGTATTGCTGTTAGAACAGTTTCAAAGCGAATAATTTTGTTTAAAAACGAACGTTCTACTTTTTCATAACCTCCATATCCTAAAACGATTGTTTTGTTCATGGTAAATTGTGAAGTCATAGAGGTAATCCAATCTTTAGAACTTGGGAAACAATCTGCATCTGTAAAAAGTAAATAATCTTTCTTTGCCGCTTTTATTCCAAGTGTTAAAGCGTATTTCTTATTTCCCCAAAAAGCTTCGTTGTTCTCCACTTTTACCAAACGGATATTAGAGAATTCTTTTTCAAATTCTTCAAAAACTTCAAGAGTTTCATCGCTAGATGCATCGTCAATTAAGACAATTTCAAAATCTGGATAATCTTGCTGTGCTAAAAGCGGAACGTATTTTTTTACATTCTCTTCTTCGTTTTTAGCGCAAACGATTACAGAAACTGGAAGATTTTTAGGCTTAATAAGCTGTGGCTTAGCAAAAGCAAATTTCCCAAAAACTCCTAAATAATAAAATAATTGAACTACGACAATAGCAATAAAAAAGTAAAATATGTATATAAGCATCTGATTTATTTGGTTCTATTAATTTTCACGTTCTGCGACTGCAAATGTACTTATCAATTCGATAAATTCAATGACCAAAATCAATTTACTTTCGGCATTTTGACATTTCTTTTGCAACAGCAATAGACTGAGGGTTTTCGGTTTTTTCCAATTCCGAAATTATGTTTTTGTAATTATAATCGTCGCGGTTTTGGGAGAGTTTTTTTGTGGCTTGAATTTCGTCAATTTCGATTTCAAAACCAAAAATCCCTCTAGCTTCGCGCATTGTTTTTTCAGATAAATCTTCAACGCGTACCGGATTCTTAGAATTCGCTTCGTATTTGTCAACAAGTTTTTTCAATTGTTCTACAGAAGTTTCGTAATCCACAATTTTAATTCTTCCGTAAACATGTACAGCTATGTAATTCCAAGTAGGCACATTTTCATGATCGTACCAAGAAGAAGAAATGTAACTGTGCGGACCTGTAAAAATGGCCAAAATCTGATCGTTTTCTTTAAAACCTGCAGCTTGCGGATTCAGTTTTGAAATGTGTCCTTGCAAGATTTCTTTTCCGTCAGCATTCATTTCCAATTCTATCGGAATATGAGTAGCGCATAATTTTCCGTCGGTCTGATTAATCAGAATTCCAAAATTATTTTCTTTCAAAAAAGCTCTAATTTCCTCTGGATTTTCGTTTTTATATAGATCAGGTGTGTACATTATTTGTGGTTTAAAAGATGTTTACAAATAAAACTCAAGGTTTAATTTTCAATTGTGGCTTTGTTAAAGTTGAACAATTTTGAATTTGCACCGAAATAAATAAGGATAAAACCAATAATGGTAAAGATAATTCCTTCTATTAAACATTGTATGGCAAAATTATCTGAAAGCAATACTCTAAGTGGTCGGAAAAGAAGTGAAAATATTTCTTTTCTGAAAAACTTTAATCTTAAAAGAACATATAGGGCAAGTGCTAATAAAATAGTATTTATAGAAGAAAGTCTGTTTTTCCAGTTCAGGAATGCAACGTAGAAAATGCCAACCAGAAGAGCAAAAAAGATCCATATATAGACGCTTGGCCAGAAATTTAAAACATCTTCATTTGTAGGGAATAATCTATTCCAGATTTCAGGTTTGTAAAATTGAAATTGATGCTTCATGCAAATAATTTTATCAGCAACAGTAAATAATCGTAATTGGTAAATGCCATCAATTAGGAAAATCATTCCTAAAAAATGAATTACAAGAATCCCTACATTTAGTTTTTTCATTAAAAAGATTTCATTAATGAAGTTTTATTTTCAAATCACATTTACTTCTGCTTCAATTTGAATGCCAAAAGTTTCAAAAACGGTTTTCTGAACTTCTTTCGAAACGGCTAAAATTTCTTGTCCTGTCGCATTTCCGTAATTTACTAAAACTAATGCCTGATTTTTATGAACACCAGCATCTCCAAAACGTTTTCCTTTAAAACCAGCTTGTTCAATCAGCCAACCGGCAGGAACTTTTACTTCGGTTTCTGAAACTTCGTAAAATTTCATTTCTGGAAATTTTTGGTGGATTTTTTCAAAGTCAGATTTCAATAAAATCGGATTCTTAAAGAAACTGCCGCTGTTTCCTAATTCTTTTGGATCTGGTAATTTACTTTGTCTAATAGCGATTACAGCATTGCTCACATCTTTTAATGTGGGTTCTGTAATATTGTTTTTAGCCAATTCGGCCAAAATATCTCCGTAAGATGTATTGATTTTATGATTGCGTTTCGTTAGTTTAAAAACAACCGACGTAATAATATATTGGTCTTTTGCTTCATGTTTGAAAATGCTTTCACGGTAGCCAAAATTACATTCATCATTAGTGAATGTTTTCATTTCCTGAGTTGCAATATTCATCGCTTCGCAAGAAACGAATATGTCTTTAATCTCCGTTCCATAAGCTCCAATATTCTGGACTGGAGTTGTGCCGACATTTCCAGGAATAAGCGACATGTTTTCTAAACCTCCAAAATTATTGTCGATAGTATAAAGAACGAAATCGTGCCAAGTTTCTCCAGCTTGACTTTCAACCCAGACAAAATCGTCGTCTTCTTTAATTATCTTTTTACCTTTTAAATCGATGTGAATAACAAGAGCATCAATATCTTTGGTTAAAAGCATATTGCTTCCGCCGCCTAAAATAAATTTTTTCTCGTTTTTGTTTGCTGATAAAATTGCTTTCAATTCAGCAACAGAATGAACAGCAACGAATTTTTTAGCACTGGCTTCAATGCCGAAAGTATTATATTTTTTTAAAGAAAAATTGGATTGGATTTCCATATATAAAAGGCTTTTTAATATACTTCAAAAGTAAGGATTATAATTTATTTGAAGTGATTTTTCAATAAATATGAAAATTCAAAAAACGAATTCATTTCTTTTGTAAGTTTGAAAGAATTATAATGGTATAGTTATGAAAGAATTGTTTCTTAATAATAAGATTTTACTCTATTTAGGTTTGTTTTTATCAATGCCTAGTTTTGCTCAGTCAGATATTATAGGAAAGTGGGAAACGAGGGATATAATTGGTTATGCTGATGTTGTTGAATATTCTTTACTAAAAGGAAAAGAACAAAATAATGGACGTAGTGTAACTTTTAATTTGGATGGTACATTTTCATGCGGTGACACAATGCAATGTGCTAGTGATTGTTTTGTTTTTACGTCAGGAACTTACGCAATGATTGGTAATGATCATATACATCTTGTTGTAGAAAACTTTCGTTTTGTTGGTTTAACGTGTGGAATGAAAAAAATACAAAATGAAAATTTTATTGGTCTCAGATCGGGGTTTAAAACCCTGCAATTTATTGCAGTACTTTAGTAATGCGAAAAAATCTTTACCTTTAGATTATGAGTACAGATTTAAGAAAAGGTTCGCATACAGTAAGCC